>Ga0169931_10000131_pt1 | contig 114153 bp, 85 predicted proteins | sample Kivu_15m_20L_FD_129675 | JGI IMG/M metagenome (GOLD analysis project Ga0169931, IMG submission 129675) | Freshwater microbial communities from Lake Kivu, Western Province, Rwanda to study Microbial Dark Matter (Phase II) - Kivu_15m_20L... | ecosystem: Environmental > Aquatic > Freshwater >...
AGTTCGTTCACACTTCGGGTAGGGCTTTGACGGGTCATGGATCTCATGGGGTTCGGGGTGCTTTGCTCGCTCTCGTTCCTCCCATGACCCGCTCTCTTTTTGCAGAACTTTCAGGACACTACCTCCGGCGTTTACGGTCAGCAGACCCGGAACGGTATGCCATCCGTCACTTCGCCCCGGAATGGCACCGCCAGGAACTCGCACGGTCCAGGGCGGAGGCAAACGCCTTTGCGGAGGGGTTTCACCGACGTGCCCTGCCGGGTCCGGAAGCTGCGACGAACGCCCGCTGAGCCCGGGCCGCCCCGCCGCCTCACACGTCGCACACCTTGGCGGCGTGGCGCAGCGCGAGTGCCCGGTCAGACCAGGTGGGGAGGAATTCCTGCGCGACGAAGCCCGTGTAGCCGATCTCCAGCAGCGTCCGCATCACCGCGGGGTAGTTCACTTCCTGCGTATCGTCGAGTTCACCGCGGCCCGGCACGCCGGCGGTGTGGATGTGACCGATGACGTCCTTGTGCTGACGCAGACGGCGGATGACATCGCCGTCCATGATTGCGACGTGGTAAATGTCGAAGAGCAAACGGAAGTGGGGCGAGTTCATCCGCTGCACCAGTCCGGCACAGAAGTCGATGTGGTCGCCGAAATAACCGGGATGCCCCTTCATCGGATGCGTGCTGTCGCGGCTGTTGAGGTGTTCGAGACAGAGCGTGACCCCGTTTGTCTCCGCGTAACCGATCACCTGCTTCCACGCGGTCAGGCAGTTGTCGGTCATCTCGGTGTCGCTGAGGCCGGCCTCGCGCATGCCGGTAAAGGTGATCACCTTACGGCAGCCAAACTTCGCCGCGACGTCGATGCCCTCACGCAGTTCGCGGATGACTTCGGCATGATGCGCCCGGTTGCACGGTCCCTTGGCGAAGCCGTGGCTGCCGCCGAGCGAGATCTCCAGCCCGAGTTCGCGGACCAGCGGATAGTGTTCCCGGCCGATGCCTTCCATCGCCACGAGCCCGATGTCCTTGCAAAGGCGCGCCAGCTCCGGCGTGGGCATGGGATTGAACGTCCAGCCCATGATGGACTGGCGGATGCGGCCGCGGCGGATGCGGAAGTCGGGCTCGATTTCGGTGCGGGGCAATTGGGCGGAGGCTGGCAACGTGACCGCGGTGGCGCCGGCCACCGCCACGGCGGCGGCCTTGAAGGCATCGCGACGGGACAGATCGGCGGAAAGAGGAGGCTTCATCGGCCAAGGAAGAAGAGGGCAAATCACGCGGCCTTCATTTGCTACCGAAGCACCAGAGGTCCGTGTCGGTGCGCAGAAAGAACTGGCCCTGCGAGATCGCGGGCGAGGCCTGCACTTTGCCCAATCCCAGCGGGTTCTTCGCCAGCACTTTGAACTCCGGCGCCGCGGCAATGACAGTCGTGTCGCCGTTGTCCGCAACGAGATAGATGCGCCCGGCGGCGGCAACGGGAGACGCCGAGAAGTTGCCGCCGATGCGCTCCTGCCAGACCTGTTCGCCCGTCTCCGCCCTGAGGCACGAGGCCACGCCTCCGTCGGTGATCGCGAAGAGGTAAGGCTTCACGTGGATCATCGAAGGCACCTTGGGCATGCCCTTCTTCTGTTCCCAGACGAGATTGGATTCCTTGAGGTCGCCCGCGCCGCCGAGCTTGAAGGCCTTGATCGTTTCCTTGCCGCCCCAACCGCCGGCGGTGATCGCGAGACCGTCGGCGAGCACCATCGAGGGAACCTTGCCTTCGCCGGCCACGAGGCTGGTCCAGCGCAGCGCGCCGGTTTTGAGGTCGAGCCCCTGCACGACGTCACCGGCCTCGGTGATGACCTGCGGACCCGTGGAGGAATTCCAGATCGCCGGCGCCCCGTGCGAGATGCGGGATTGGCCGCGCGGGGTTTTCCAGCGCTCGCGTCCCGTCTTGGCGTCGAGGGCGACGACGTAGGAGCGGTCCCACGGCGTCTGCCAGCCGAGCTTCTTATCCTCGCCGTCGCTGCTGCCGTCGCGGGCCATGACAAGCAATCCGTCGTGCAAAATCGGCGCGGTGCCGAGTCCGTGCTGGCTGTAGAACTTGTGGTCGCGGTTCACCCACTGGACTTCGCCCTTGAAGTCGAGGGCGGCGAAACTGCCGTCGCCGAAGCACGCATAGACCCGTTTGCCGTCGGTGGCGGGGGTCGGCGTGGCGTAGCTGTTGCGGTTCTCCTTGCGGCGCGTCTCCTGCCGGAACACCTCGCGGTCCCAACGCACCTTGCCGGTCTTGCGGTCAAGCGCGACCACGCGGCAGGACTGGCCATTGTCGGTCGCGGTCGTCACGAAGACGTGGTTGCCCCAGACGATCGGCGACGACCACGACTCGCCGGGGATGGCGGTCTTCCACGCGAGGTTTTCGGTGGCGCTCCAGTTGAGCGGCACCTTGATTTCGGCGGAGAGCCCCTGGGCGGTCGGGCCGCGGAATTGGGGCCAGTTTTCGGCGTGCAGCGCCAAGGCGCCGGCGAAGGTCCCCATCAGGAAGATCGATTTCATGGGAATGTCGGCGCCAACCTTGGCGAGCGGGCCGGCTTCTGCACGCACATTTCACGAGGCGACCGGTGGCTTCGCGCCCGCGGCCGGCGGGGTGACTTCCTTGGCGAGCACCCACGCCTTCATGACCACGCCCAGCGCCAGCCCCGCGCCGAAAACGGTCCAGAAGATCAGCGGGCCGGGCAGCTCCAGCCCGGGTGCGAAGTTCATGCCGAACACGCTCGTGATCGCGGTCAGCGGCAGGGTGAGCGCGGCGACCACATTCAGCCGGTGGCTCGCCCGGAGCGCTTCCCGGCCGAGGCGGGCCTGTTCCTCACCGTCGCGGGCGGTGCGATAGTTCAGCGCGTTGCGGGCATCTTCGAGCAGCAAGTCGAGGTTGCGCTCGAGCTCGTAGGCTTGGTCCCGCAGTTCGACCAGCAACGCCTCACCCTTGAAGGCCTCGCGGGCGGCCTGCAGTGCGGCGTGCTGGTTGCGCGCCGACCGCACCAGCGGCGTGAGCGTCTCGATGAGGCTGAACAGGGCGGTCGTGGTGTCCGCCGCCTCGTAATCCGCGGCCAGCTTGGCTTCGAGCTCGGCGTAGCCTTGCAGATGCCGCTTCAGGCCGCCGGCTCCGGGACCGCCGCGGCTGAACTGCCAGTCGCCGCCCGGCGGACGCCAGAACAGCACGCCGTCGCGACGGGAATCCTCGGGGCCGGGCGGGCGGTGGAGCACCAGCAGCAGGTGGCCATCCTCAATGATGGCCCGCTGGCGGCCGTAGGTGGTCTGGCCTAAGCGGGCGCGGATGGCTTCGGGCAGGTTCCAAGTCGGAGGAATGATCATATTGTTCGTCTCCTTGCTTTCGGGTTCTGCCGTCACGCTGCCCGGACCGGCTCCGCAAACAACACTGGAATGTGGCCGGCAGGTTCCAGTGTCCGCCCTCCAAGGAGCCGGCAAGCTGGAACAATCCCGCTCCGGACAACGGGCTCAGAACTTCGGTCGCGGCCGAACGAACTTCCAAACCGGGTCCATGCGGTCCACCTGAGCCTGGGTGCGGTCGTCTCCGTATTGCCGCCAGTAGCGTTCCGCGAACGGGTTCAGATACGGTCCGAGAGCGTTTTCATTGTCCACGGTGGCAGGGCGGACCTCGTCCCACCACGCATCAAATGCGGCCCGCAGCCGGCCGGCGACCTGCGGCAGTTCGGCACCAAGGTCGCGGAGCTCGCCGGGATCGAGTTGGAGGTCGTAGAGCTCGGTGCCGTTGACGAGTTTGTAGCGGGCGTCTCGGATGGCACAGGAACGATACTTCGCCGCGGCGGACTCGCCGGGTTCCCAGCGACCCTGATGGGTCACCAGCAGGCGCTCCGGCCAGGCGGCCGCGGGATTCTCCAGCAACGGCAGCAGACTGCGGCCTTCGACCTGCCGGGCATGGGGTCGCAAATCGGCTCCGGCGAGTCCGGCCAGCGTGGCGAAGACGTCAAGGTGAGCGGTCAATGCGGCGCAGTCGGTGCCGGCCGGAATCCGTCCGGGCCAACGCCAGAACGAGGGCACCCGCGTGCCGCCTTCATAGGGAGTGCCCTTCATGCCGCGCATGCCGGCGTTGAAGACTTCGCCGACCGAATGGCCGTTGTCGGTGAGGAAGATGACGAGCGTGTTGGTCGCGAGCTGCCATTCATCGAGCCGCGCCAGCAGTCGTCCGAATGCGGCGTCAAAATGGGCGATCATCGCGTAGTAGTTCACGGCGTAGGCGGGCAGACCGCAGTCGCGATACGGCGCGACCCATTCCTCCCCGGGGCTCACGAATGGATCGTGCGGAGCGTTGGGCGTGACGCAGGCGAAGAACGGCTGACCGGCCTTCTGCCGCTCGCCAATCCAGCGCGCGGCCTGGTCGAGGAAGACGTCGGTGCAGTAGCCTTTCGTGCGCTCGAACCGGCCGTTATGCCAAACGGTCGGGTCGTGGTAGCTGTTGCCCGGCACATCGCCGCAACTGCCTGGATACGACTGGCCGATGCCTCCGCCGCCATGGATGAACACCTCGTCGAAACCGCGCCGGTCAGGCAGATAGTCAGCCTCGTCGCCAAGGTGCCATTTGCCGAAAATCCCGGTGGCATACCCAGCACGCCGCAGCACTTCGGCCACCGTGACAGCGTCGGGCGCCAGTCGCTCGCGCTCGAAAATGGTGTGAGTGACACCGTTGCGGAACTCATGCCGGCCGGTGAGCAGCGCGGACCGGGTCGGGGCACAGGTCGGACTAACGTGGAACTGCGTGAAGCGCAGACTCTGGGAGTGCAACCGGTCCAGCGCGGGCGTCTTCAGGAGGGGATTGCCGTGACAGCCGAGTTCTCCGTAGCCCTGATCGTCGGTCATCACAAGCAGGATATTGGGACGCGTGTTCGCCAGCGGGGCGGCGACACCGGCCATCAGCCCGCCCAGCCAAAGGACTCCAAGCATGATTCGGGAAATCCAGCAGGCGGAGAGCATGGCCTGACGCTAGCCCGGAGAATTCTCGCCGAGAAGCCCGCGTCCGCGGCATTCTCCGAATACCCGCCACGAAATCCCGTGCCTCAAAAACGCCAGGCGAGCGTCACCAGGTGCGAGTTCAGGCCGGGGTTGTGCTCGGAGATCGAGGCATTGGACATATGCTGGAGCCGGTAGCCCAGTTCGTAGCGTTGAGCGATGGTCCACGCGAGCCCCACATGGCTGGTGAACTGGAAGGCACAGCCGAGATTGCGTCCGCCGAGGGTGTTGCGCGACAGCAGCGTTGGCACCGAGCCGAACACGACGGAAACCGGTCCCTGATCGGTCGAAAGCCTACAGGATGGTCCCAAGGAACCCATAACGGCGTCATCGTGATCATCACCGATCCAGCCCAAGCCACCTGAAGCATACGTTTGGAACCGGAGGCCGTAGCCAAGGTCAAAATCCCAAGGGAGCGCCCAGTCCGCAAACACCTCTGCGTGGCGGACCGGCTGATTTTCCGACATGCCGATCCGGGCGCCCGCATCGGCCAGCCGGACAATATGTCGGTTCACCGGTTCTTCGGCCCACAGCGAAGTGGTCGGGAACATCGTTAGGCCGGCGACCGCCACGAACAGCAGCCGGACCCGCAAAAGGACAGGATTCATACGGGCACTCCCATTGGTTTGGCAGGCCGGAGAACTTTGTCAAAGCGACGGCGAGCATCTTCGCCACGGGAGGAGCCCTGCACCAAGGATCAGCGCCGCCCCCAGCGGCGCCACGCTCCGAATCCAGTCAACCCGGCCGCCACCATCCACGCGGATCCGGCGGGTTCGGGCACGGCGGTGAAGCCTTGGATCCAGCCCGCGTAACTTGACACGCGGGTGGAGTAAAAGCTCGCCTGAATGTCGCCCGACATATCGGTCAGCAGCGCGAAGCCCGAGCCGGTGTTGTGGTAGAGACCACCCGCGTCGAAGATGGCCGCGCGAAAGGTGGTTCCGTCTGCCGCGGTGCGAAACTCGGCCTCCACCGCGTAGTTGATGCCGGCGAGCTTCCAGATGCCGCCGTCCCGAAGGAAAACACCCCCGCCGGAATCCCCGGTCGCGAGCGTGGCCTCGTTGGGGCCGCCGGAGAAGCTGAAGGTCGCCCGGAGATATTGCGCACCACTGACGGTCGGCGTGGCGTCCACCTGGTTCGCACCCCAGCGCAGCGTGCCCCCGCCGGTGTTGCCCCATTCCCAGCCCCGCAAATCCGCGGGCGACGCGCCCATCACGGTGACTTCGGCCCCACGAACCGCGCTTCGCCCGAAGACCACCAGTTCCTTCCCTACTTCGTCGGTGCCGGTGTAGAGCAGGGCGTATTCGGGAAAAGTCCCGGCGACCCGCCACAGGGTCAGGTCCGCCGAGGGATGGTCGAACTTTGCGGTCGTGACATAGGGGGTGCCCTGAAATGTGAAGCTGTTTCCCACAGCCCCACCACCGTGTTTGGCAGTCAGGAAGAAACCCGGGGCCACGGGCGTGCCGAGCAAACCGCCCCAATTGCCCTGATACTGCCACCCGCTGCCGGCCAGATCTCCAGTCGGGGCGGTGGCATTGAAGGACGGATCACCGGACTGGATGAACACCAGGGCCCGCACTGGCAAAAGCCAAACCAACGAGGCAGCAAGGAATAACCGGAGCCGGGACAATCTGGTCAATGGATCGAGCGGGAACATCATGCTCAAGGCATATCCCAGCGGACGGATTCTGGCAACGCTGACGGGCCGCGAGGGACCGAAACAGGGCATTCGCCCGCGCACTGTTGCGTCCCGGAGTCGGACCCGATACAACCTCGCAACGCTTGTTTTCTGGTAACCGCCCCACCGTGCCCGCATACCCCCCCAACACCCCGCCGCCCAAGCGCGGACGCATCAGCGCCGGGTTGCTGATGTTCCGTCGTCGCAGCGGGGTGTTGGAGGTGTTCATCGCGCATCCAGGCGGTCCTTGGTTCCCGCACCGTGACTTCGACGTGTGGACGATTCCCAAGGGCGAAATCGAACCCAACGAGGAACCCTTGGCCGCGGCCGTCCGGGAGTTCCGCGAAGAAGTCGGGCTCGTATCCCAACCGCCTTATTTTGAACTGGGCTCGATCAAGCAGCGCGGCGGTAAGACGGTCCACGCCTGGGGTTTTGAAGGCGATTGGGATGCAAGCTGCCCCATCCGCAGCAACCTCATGAAGGTCGAATGGCCGCCCGGGTCCGGTCAGGTCACCACCTGGCCGGAAGTAGACAAGGCGGGATTCTTCACTATCGCCGCCGCTCGCGAGAAGATGAAGCTGGCCCAGCATCCGCTGCTGGACCGCCTGATCACGGCCTTGGCCCAGGACGGCGCCGCCCGCCGGGATGCCGCCAATAGCAACGACTCGGCCGCGACGCGCACCGTGCCGGTGGCCTGAACCGCCCCGGCGGGATCAGTCCTTGGTCCAGAAATCCACGACAAATACGTCGCCCAGCAGCGGCCCCACGAGTTTGCCAAATTCCTTGTGATCCGGGTGGACCAGATAGGCGTCGCGGTCGGACTCACTGCCAAAGGTCAGGACCCAGGCGTGGGTGCAGCCCTTGTTGAGCCCTTCCGGACTGTTGTTGAGGCCCCAGACGAGTTTCTTGATCTGCGGCACCTTCGACTTCAGCGCGCGAAACGCGTCCTCAACCCTCTTGATGTCGTCCTTGGTCGCGGAGTCCTTGAATTTGAACGACACAACGTGCAGGAGTTGGGACTTGGCCGGACGGGCGGCCTCGGACTTCCTGGCTTCGGCCTTGTCGGCCTTCTTCTTGGCGGAATCGGCGGCGGTGGCGGTCATGGTGGAGAGCAGCAGGGCGGCAACGGTGCTGGTGCAGGCGAGGTGAAGGAACTTCATGTGACGTGGCGGGAGCAGCCTAGAAATGGTCGGCCGCGGCGCAAGCGTGCGACGGACAATTCTCACCGCGGCTTCAACCGGGAATCGCCAGCCAAGCCAGGAATACGGCGATCATCAGCCCCGCATTGAGCAACACGGGCAGCAAGCACCCGGGCGAGACGGGCTGCTTCACGCCGGAGCGCGGCCGCGAAAAGCACGCGACCCAACCGACGACCGCGCCGGTCACGGCGAAGGCGGCAACCAGCAGCAGCCGGTCGGAGTCAAGCCGGGCAATGGACCCTTCGGCCGCCCGCCATTGCCGTGCGGCCAAGCCAATTCCAAGGGCCGTGGCCAGCCACGTCAGCACGCCCAGCGCAATTTTGTCCCGTCGCTCGGGATTCATGGCCGGACCCGGTCAGGAAAGGGGCGCGCGTTCGCGGTGCCAGCCGGTGCTCTGCTCGTAGGCGTGGGCGACCCGGAACATGGTCTCCTCGCCGAACGGTTTGCCCAGCACCTGCAGGCCAATGGGCAGCCGGGGCGATTTTGTGAAGCCGCACGGCACGCTGATGCCGCAGATGCCAGCCAGGTTGCACGAGATCGTGAAGATGTCGCTGAGATACATCTGGAGCGGGTCGCCCGACTTCTCGCCGACCTTGAACGCAGCGGTGGGCGCTGTCGGGGAGACGATGGCATCCACATGCTCGAAGGCCTTCAGGAAGTCGTTGCGGATGAGCGTGCGGACCTTTTGGGCGCGCAGGTAAAACGCATCGTAGTAACCGGAGCTGAGCACATAGGTGCCGAGGATGATGCGGCGTTTTACCTCCGCTCCGAAACCGGCTCCGCGGGTCCGCGAGTTCAGTTCCGCCGGATCGCGGCCGTCCACGCGGGCGCAGTAGCGGATGCCGTCGAAGCGTGCGAGGTTCGCCGAAGCTTCGGCCGGAGCGATGATATAGTAGGTCGCGGCCGCGTAGTCGCTGTGCGGCAGGGACACCTCGACGATCTCCGCGCCGAGCGCCTCGAGCTGCTTCACCGCCGCCTTCACCGCGGCATCGACCTCAGGATCGAGACCGCCGATGTTGAATTCCTTCACGATGCCAAGGCGCAGGCCGCGCAGGTCACCGGTCAGCGCCTTGGCGTAGTCCGGCACCGCTTGGGGCACGCTGGTGGAGTCGCGCCGGTCATGGCCGGCGATGGACTGGAGGATGGTCGCGGAATCGCGCACGTCCTTCGTGAACGGTCCGATCTGGTCCAGCGAGCTGGCAAACGCGACGAGGCCGTAACGCGAGACCAGCCCGTAGGTCGGCTTCACGCCCACGATGCCGCACAACGACGCCGGTTGGCGGATGGAGCCGCCCGTATCGGACCCGATGCTGGCGAAGCACTCGCTCGCGGCCACGCTGGCAGCGCAGCCGCCGGAGGATCCGCCCGGAATGCGGGACGTGTCCCACGGATTCAGCGTGGTCCAGAAAGCCGAATTCTCGGTCGAGCTGCCCATCGCGAATTCGTCCATGTTCAGCCGGCCGAACACGACCGCGCCGGCGGCCTTCAGCCGCTCGACGACAGTGGCATCGTAGGGTGAGATGAAGTTGCCGAGGATCTTCGACGAGCAGTTCAGGGGCTGGCCGCGGTGGCAGAGCACGTCCTTGAGAGCAATGGGCACGCCCAGCAGCGGCTTTTCCGCATGGGTGATCCCGGCTGCCAGGTCGCGGTCCGCGGCGTCGGCCTGCGCCCGGGCATCGGCCGCGTCGTGGCAGAGAAAGGCCTTCACCTGGCCGTCCACCCGCGCGAGCTGGTCGAGGCACGCCTGGAGGGCGTCGCGGGCGGAGCATTCTCGACGGGCCAGGTGGGCGGTGAGTTCGGAGATGGTAAGCTGACGGAGCATCGGACCGCCGCAGTTGAACCACAAACGGGTGCTGGCGCGAAGGATTTTGCAGGCGACTTGGGCCGCCCTGCTGGCCCGGAGTTCACAATTGCAATCCCCGATTGTGGGCAAACGGCCGCTTGACTTCCCGCCGGACCTTTTTACCAACGCCGCAACGACGCCCCCTCAGATTCAGATCAATCCCCAGAACTGTCCAACCTATGACCAAACGCGATTTGGTGGTGGAGATAGCAAAGGATACCGGCCTCACTCAGGAGCAGGTCCTCGATGTCGTCCAGCGAACCCTTGACCGCATTTCCGACGCCCTGACCCAGGGCAAAACCATCGAGCTGCGAAACTTCGGTGTGTTTGAGGTGAAAATCCGCAAGGCTCGCATTGGCCGGAATCCCAACTCGCCGGAACAGGATGTGCCCATCCCGCCCCGTGCCGTGGTGAAGTTCAAGCCGGGCAAGGAAATGCGCGAGGCTGTGCTGAAGCTGACACCGGGCAACTGAGCAACTGGCCATCCGGTTACCAGCCCTTCGCGGGCTGTCACTGACACCAAGGTATTGGCTTGAATCCGGCCGCCTACTGGCCCGCACCTCGGCAATCCGGCAATTCCTCGGGCTGTTTTTGCATCGTCGATGCCTGCGCAGTGATCCTGCCCGCGAGGTCATCGAAGTGGACGACCGCTGGCCTTGGTTTTCCCCCGTCCGGCGCGCGACTTTTTTTTGCGCATCGTCCAAGTCCAACACGACAACGAGGAGGCCGGCCAAGTCCTTCGCCTTTTCCGGAGCAACGGCAACGGAGCCAATCTTTTCACCGTCAGCTTCAGCCTGCCGGCCCTCATTGGAAAAGGCGGTGCTCTTCGACTTCGTTGGCGAGGGCAACGGCTTCGACCGGTCATTACTGGAAGGGGTGCTCCTGGACGGCGACCCGGTGCATTTCTTCCGCGCACAGGCCACGGAATCCCGGCAGTTCGCCATGCTGGTCAAGGCATTCACTGGCACGCCACTAATCTGAGCACCGGAACGGAACCTTTCGCCGTGAAGCCGCCGGGAAAACTCATCGACGAGCCCCGGTGTCTTGCGCGAGTTTCCAACGGCTCTAACGTAGCGGAGCTTTTCTGTCCGATTTGATCATGAACCAGCCGCAAAAGGTTTACTATTTCGACAACAACGCCACGACCCGCATCGCGCCGGAAGTGGTGGATGCCATGATTCCATTCCTGCGCGAACTCTGGGGCAACCCTTCGAGCGCCTACGCCTTCGGTGCCCAGGTCCATGGCCATGTTGAGAAGGCCCGCGAACAGGTCGCGTCGCTGGTTCACGCCGATCCCAAGGAGGTCATCTTCACCAGCTGCGGCACCGAATCGAACAACTCCGCGATCCACAGCGCACTCGTCACCACCGGCAAACGCCACGTGGTAACGACGGCGGTCGAGCACAGCGCCAACATGAACTTCGGCGACTACCTCCAGCGCCGGGGCTTCGAGGTCACCTACCTGCCGGTCGAAAGCGACGGTTCGCTGGACCTGCATCTTTTGGAGAAGTCCATCCGGCCCGACACCGCGATCGTGTCCGCGATGTATGCCAACAACGAGACCGGGGTGGTCTTTCCGATCGAGGAGATCGCCGCCATCTGCCGCAGCAAGGACACCCTCTGCCACACCGACGCGGTGCAGGTCCCGGGCAAGCTCAAACTCAATGTGAAACAGCTCGGTGTGGATTTCCTGTCGTTGTCCGCCCACAAGCTCCATGCCCCCAAGGGCGTGGGCATGCTCTACCTGAAGCGCCGCACGAAATACACGCCCTACGTCATTGGTGGCCACCAGGAGAAGGGCCGGCGCGGCGGCACCGAGAGCGTCGCCAACATTGTCGCCTTCGGCCGGGCGGCGGAGCTCGCGATGGCAACCTTGGACGACGAAAACACACGTGTGCGCGCCCTGCGCGACCGGCTCGAGAACTTCATCCTCGCGAACATCCCCAACACGGTCCGCAACGGCGCCAAGGAACCTCGCCTGCCCAACACGGCGAACATCGCCTTCGATTTCGTCGAGGCGGAGGCAGTTCTCCTGTTGCTCGACCAGATTGGCGTGTGCGCCAGTTCCGGCAGCGCCTGCACCACCGGCTCGCTCGATCCGTCACACGTCCTCACGGCGATGGGTGTGAAGCCCATGCGCGCGCGCGGCTCGGTCCGGTTCAGCCTCGGCATCTACAACACCGAGGCGGAAGTGGATTACCTCATCCAGCACCTGCCGCCGATCATCCAGAAGCTGCGCGACATTTCCCCGCTCAATCCCGCGCACGAGGACAACCACGCCTACGACGTGGCCGGCGCCCGCGCCAAACACGAGCAGGAGGTCGCCGTGGCCAACGCGCAGTAGCCCGACGTCGGGCCGGTGAACCGGCCTGAGCCCGTGCTGGGACCGTGCGATGGCGGCGGCAAGCCCCGGAACAGTGAGTCCGCCTCCGTGGGCTGACAGACGGCCCCGCCTTACGGCCGCGTGTGGTGGCGGATGTCCACCGCGTCCATGCCGGCCGCGCGGATTGCCTGCATGCCGAGGTCTGTGTCCTCAAAGGCCCGGCAGAGATGCGGCGCCACGCCCAGACGACGGGCCGCTTCGAGGAAGATGTCGGGCGCGGGCTTTTGGTTGACCACGTCCTCGTTGGTCACAATCGCAGCAAACCACGACACGATGCCCAAGTGGGTGAGCACCTTGGTGATCGCGTGCTTCGAGCCGCCGCTGGCGACCCCCATGGGCAGCTTGCCGTGATGTTCCCGGGCGATGGCGACGACCTCTTCCACGGGACCGATGTGCTCGAACAGCTTGAAGTAGGCCTCTTCCTTCTCCTTGGCGAACTTCAACGGATCAATGTCGGTGCGCCCCTGTTCCCGTGCCAGCATCCGCACGATGTCGCGGGTTGGCACGCCGCCGAGCGCATAGAAACGGTCTTCCGGAAACTGGACACCGTGGCGGCCGGTGACCTCCTGCCACGCCCGCCAATGGATGGGCATCGTGTCGGCCAGGGTGCCGTCGCAGTCGAAGATCAGGGCGTGGGGAACAAAGTCGGAACGCACGCGGCGGAGCTTCGGCGAGGCCACGCCGGCGGGCCAGCACTTTGGCGCAGTGACAACGCCTTGCCCGAGCGCGGACGGGCATTGAGTTCGCATGCTCCGTCGCACTCTGTAACGCTTGCCCTATGAAACGGCTTCGATTTGGGCTGATGGCAGCCGGATGGCTGGGGGTTCAACCGGCTCTGCTGGCGGCCAGTTATGTCTGGCTTGAGGGCGAGACCGCGGGTGGCGAGAAGAGCGACAAGCTCTCCGGCGGCGCGATGGCGTGGCTGGGGCCGGGCACGCGTTTCCAACGCCCGCTCACCGTTCCCGCCGACGGCACGTTCCAGTTCTGGGCCCGCAGCTTCTGGGCGCCGCAGTCGTTCCGTTGGCGCTTTGGCGACAGACCGTGGCATGACGTCTCCGCCCCGCACGGTTACGACGACCTCGTGGATCTCGGCCCCGGCCGAAAGGTCGGCTGGTTCAACGCCGGCGATGTCCAACTGAAAGCCGGCCCGACCACGCTGGAATTCGAGGTCACCGATCCGATGACCACGACCGCCTACGACTGCTTCGTGCTCGTCCGGGGAGCTTTCGTTCCACGCGGCAAACTTCGGCCGGACGAAAAAACCCCGGTGAGCGAGTCCGGTTGGTTCGCTTTCGAACCGGAGCCCGACCCGTTCACCCCCACGCCGTTCGACCTGCGTTCGCTCAATGAAGGGTTTGCCGGCGAAGGCGGTTTCATCGCGACCCGCGGCGAGGAATTCATCCACGCGAACACCGGCAAACCGGCCCGCTTCTGGGCGGTGAACACCGGTCCGGACATGGCGCGGCGCTCGCGGGCGGAAGTGGACCTGTTCGCACGCTCGCTGGCCAAACGAGGCGTCAATCTTGTGCGCATCCACGGACCGGTCTATGCGGGGTCGGGCGCGAAGTTCGGCACGGTGGACAAGGAGCAGATTGCCCGGCTCCATTACCTGATCGCCGCGCTGAAACGGGAGGGGATCTACACCTGCCTGAGCATCTGGTTTCCGCTCTGGGCCCGGCTCGGGGCGGAGAACACGGACTATCCCGGTTACATCGGCGGCAAGCATCCGTTCGCGCTGCTCTATTTCAACGGGAAGTTCCAGGCGCTCTACCGATCCTGGTGGGACGCCCTGCTCACGCCGGTCAACCCGCACACGGGGATCGCGCTGAAGGACGACCCGGCCGTGGCGATGGCAGAGTTGGTCAACGAGGACTCGCTGTTCTTCTGGACCTTCAATCCCGACGCCGCGCCCGACAAAACCAACCTGCCGGAACCCCAGCGGGCACTGTTGGAAACGCAGTTCGCCGCCTGGCTTCGCGCGAAGTATCCCGGCAAGTCCCTCGAGGAGATCCGGGCCGGTCCGTGGCAGGGGCTCAGCGTGCCGCACGATGCGTTGACCGCGGGCCGGGTCGGCTTCCGGCCGCTGTGGGCGATGTTCAATGAACGCAAGCCGCGCGACCGCGACACGGCGCAGTTCCTGGCCGAACTTCAGGCGGCCTTTTACCGCGAGCATCACGCCTATTTGAAACGGACGCTCGGTTTCAAAGGCCTGGTGCAGGCCTCGAACTGGACCACCGCCAGCGCACAATACTTCGGCCCGCTGGAACAGTGGTCGAACGCCGTGACGGACTACCTCGACCAGCACGGCTACTATGAGGGCATCCACACCGGCGATGCCGCGAGCTATGCGATCCAGGCCGGCCAGAAATACGATGACCGCTCCGCGCTGCGCTTCCGGTCCGCCGACGGAAAGAAGGACGACTTCAGCAATCCGCTCTTCAATCCCGGTTACGCCGGCAAGCCGTCCGTCATCAGCGAGGTGAACTTCCCGCCACCGAACCGCCTGCGGGCGGACTTCCCGGTGCTGGCCGCCGCCTACGGGGCCCTGCAGGGCACGGACGCCGTGATGCATTTCGCGGCCAACGCGACGGTCTGGGAAAGCCGGCCCAGCAAGTTCAGCGTGCAGACGCCCACGGTCCTCGGCCAGTTTCCGGCCACGGCGCTGATCTACCGGCTCGGCCTCGTGCGCACCGCGCCCAAAGTGGCAGACCTGCAGGTGACACCGGAAGAGCTGTTCGCGCTGAAGGGCGCACCGGTGCCCGCGGTTCAGAACTTCGACGCATTGCGCGCCGCCGACGTGCCGCCGGGCGCCACCCTGACCAATGGGGCCGCGCTCGATTCCCTCGCGTTCCTCGTGGGCCGCGTGAGTCTCGACTTCGTAAACCACGGTCCCGCGCGTTCGCAGGTCACGGACCTCGGGCCTTTCCTGGATCGTTCGGCCAAAGTCGCCCGCAGCCAGACGGGCGAACTCGAATGGAACTGGGACAAGGGCTTCGTGAAGGTGGCCGCACCGGCGGCGCAGGGCGTGACCGGCTTCCTCGGTGCCGCGGGCCGCGTGGAACTGCCCCACCTCACCGTCGAATCGCCGCTGGAATACGGCTCGCTCCTGGTGGTCGCGCTCGACGGCCAGCCGCTCGCGCAGTCGGCCCGGGTGCTCGTGCAGGTGATGAGCGAGGAAAAACCCTTCGGCTGGCAAACGCATACGAATGGCGGCGTTCGCACGATCCAGAACGCCGGCCAAGCCCCGGTCCTCGTGCGGGAACTCGCCGGCACCGTGAAGTTCAAGCGCACTGCAGCCGGAACCCGCCTCACACCGCTCGATGCGAATGGCCTCGCCGCCGCCGAACCGACTCCGTTCACCGGCGAACTGCGCCTGCGGCCGGACACGTTCCATTACCTGCTGACGCACTGAAGACCGGCTCCTCACCCAATTCCGGAACCCGACAGCGGAGGGTGAGCCGCGATTTGACTCGGCCGAAGCAGCAATCAAGGTGCATGGACTAACGATGGACCGATTCAGTTTCAGCCCCCTTCGGCGGCTCGTGCCGCTGGCTCTGCTTGCCTTCAGCTCCACCGCTGGATTCGCCCAGGATTCTTCCGCGGAAACTGTGGCGGCGGTCGGAGCCGGCGCGGTGAAACCATCGCAGGTTCCCGACTTCGTCGAGCATCTCGTGGACCTGCTGCTGGGGCTGTTCGGTGTCACCGGCTCCGGCAATTCCTGGCAGCACTACGCGATCGCCACGGCGATTCTGGTCATCTCCTATCTGCTGCGCCGGGTGGTCACGACGACGGTGTTCGGACTCCTCAAACGGCTGACGGCCCGGACGGAATCCACGATTGACGATGAATTGGCGGTGACGCTGCAAAAGCCGGTTGCGACCCTGATTGCAGTGACCGGCGCGGTCATGGCGCTGAAGGTGCTCAAGTTGACGCCGGAGGCGGACCGGGCCCGGCTCTATGTGCAGACAGTCGCCTTCGCCGTGGTGGGACTGTGGACCGCCCTGGTCACTCTCAGCACCATTCTGGATCATCTGCAGGTCGTTGCCCGCAAACGGGAGCTGGGCGTGGCCGCGTTCATGCCGTGGATCAAGAAGTCGCTGATTGCGCTGTTCCTGATCCTCGGCGTGTTGCTGGCTGCCCAGAGCCTCGGGGCGGACGTGAAGGCGTTCCTCGCCGGCCTCGGCATTGGCGGTCTGGCATTCGCCCTCGCGGCTCAAGACACGCTGGCCAACGTGTTCGGTTCGGTGGTGGTCGCCATTGATCAACCGTTCCGCGTCGGTGAGTTTGTGCAGATTGGCAACTTCAGCGGCAAGGTCGAGGACATCGGCCTCCGTTCCACCAAGCTCCGGACCCCACAACGGACCCTGGTAGCAGTTCCCAACAAGACGGTCGCCCAGGAAGCGATCAACAACTTCGGTCGCATGCCCCAGCGCCGGGTGGAACAGACCATCGGGGTGACTTATGGCTCGCAGCCGGAGCAGATTGAGGCGCTGTTGCGCGACATCCGCGAGTTGCTGAAAAACGACCCTGAGGTCCACCAGGAATTTGTGGCCGTCAATTTCCTGAATTTCGGGGCCTTTTCCCTCGACGTTCAAATCATCTACTTCACCTCGGACCCCGACCTGCCGAAAACCTTCACTGTCCGGGAGCGGGTCAACTTTGCGATCATGCGTTTGGTTCGGGCGAACGGTCTGAGCTTCGCCTTCCCGACTCAGACCATTGAGTTCTCCGGAGTGCTGGCCGAACAGCTCGCCGCCAACCGCAAGGAACAGGCCCGCTAGGCCGGGCACCTGATCCGCAGGTCACGATCGGCCGGATCCACTTCGCTTTCGGCGATTCAGAAGTCCGGTCGCCGATATCACCCAACGCCCCGTCAGCGGCGTCCGGCGGACCAGAGGATGAGCACCGGCACGGCCGCACCCACGGCCAGCACCGTCCAGGGCAGCCACGCCGGCTTCGTGAACCGAAACGCCAGCACCAGGCCCAGGACCGTGCTCACGATCATCGCCGCGGACATCGTGACGACGACGATCTTGAACAGCTGGGGCGACGCCTTCTGACGCAGCGCGCCGGTTTCCGGAAAGATCATGTCGGTATGCACCACGCGGAATTTCTGGAGCAGGGTTTCCGCCTCGCCCGGAGATTTCAGCCGGTCCGGGTCCACGGTCTGATACCAGCCGGTGGCTATGAAGAAGAGCAGCAGCGGCGTGAAGAAGACGCCGAGGTGCAGGTGGAGTTGCCGGAGGCGTTTCATCGCGACGCGATGGCCGTCACTTGACGTCCGGAATCCACAGCTTCTGGCCCACGAAGATCTTCTTGGGGTCCTTCAGCTTCGGGTTCGCCCGCAGCACGTCAGCGACCTTCACCTTGAGGGAATACTTCTGGTTGTAGGCCTGGATGATGGCGCCGATGGATTCTCCGCTGGCCACAACATGTTCGTAACCTTCCTTGGGCAGCGGGGGCTGGTTGTCGGCCGTCAGACCCGACGGTTCCGGCTCGACCGGTTTTTCCTTCTTCCTGGGCGGGGGATCAACGGGAACCTGGATGGGCTTGGCGGCGAGTTCGGCGAGATCCTTGAGCTGACGCTGCACCAACTGCGCGTCGGACTGCCGCTTCGTGTCCACTTCCCGGACCGACTCGATGACCTTGGCAAGTTCCGCGCGCGAGACGTTGTCGTGGCCGACGCCCGCGAGACGTTGTTTGAGCGCGGCATTTTCGGACTTCAATTGGGATACCTCCTGGCGCAGAGACTGGATCTGGTCGCGCAAGGCTTCGAGCCCTTCGGTCAGGGACTCGGTGGTCGCATTGAGGCGGCGGATCTCCTCGGCAGCGTCCTGGGCGACCAGCGGGAAAGCCGGTGCGACCAGCAGCGCAGCAGCGAGCAACGGGGTGGCGAAGCGATTCATGGCGGCGAAACTAGGAACCTGCTCCGCGCCCCGCAAGAACCGCCCGAAGGAGTTGTTCACCGGGTCGCGACCCTCGTGATGGCTGGCCCGATAATCCGAAGCGCTGGCTCCCGTGCCAACCTGCGCCCCCGCAGGCAGCCCCGGCGGTGCGCAGGTCAATTCTCCACCCACGAAAACAGGAACGGCCGCCGGAACTGTCCGGCGGCCGCGGCGCGATCTCAGAAAATTCAGTTCAGCCCCCGACTTCTGCGCGGGCTTCGGCGGCGAGCGCGGTCGAGAGGTAGCGTTCGCCCGTGGAGCACCCGATCGTGACAATCACCTTGCCCTTGTTCTCCGGACGCTTGGCGATTTCCAGCGCCGCCCAGACGTTGGCACCCGTCGAGATGCCGCCGAGGATGCCCTCTTCCTTGGCCAGGCGACGGGCCATCGCAAAGGCGTCGTCATTGCTGACCTGCACGGTCTCGACGATCTGGGGCTCGCCATTCGGGCCCTTGAGCCGGAGGTTCTTCGGCACAAAACCGGCGCCGGTGCCCTGAATCTTGTGCGGCCCAGGCTTCACGGCCTCACCTTTGAGCGTCTGGGTAATGACGGGCGAATCCTTGGGCTCCACCGCGATGGCAGAGAAGCTGGCCTTGCGGGGTTTGATGTATTCGAAGCTGCCCGTGATCGTGCCGCCGGTGCCGACGGCCGCGACGAGCACGTCCACCTTGCCGTCGGTGTCTTCCCAGATCTCGGGACCGGTGGTGGCGGTGTGGACGGCCGGGTTGGCGGCGTTCTCGAACTGCTGCGGGATCCACGAGTTGGGCGTTTCCTTCGCCAGTTGCTCGGCGCGGGCGATCGCGCCCTTCATGCCCTCGGTGCCCGGGGTGAGCACGAGCTTGGCACCCAACAGCGCCAGCAGCGTGCGCCGTTCGAGCGACATCGTTTCCGGCATGGTGAGAATGAGCTTATAACCCTTGGCGGCCGCGACGAAGGCGAGGGCAATGCCCGTGTTGCCGGAGGTGGGCTCGATGATGACGGTGTCCTGATTCAGGATGCCGCGCTTCTCTGCGTCCTCGATCATGGCCATGCCGATACGGTCCTTGACCGAGCCCAGCGGGTTGAAGAACTCGCACTTGAGCAGGATCTGGGTGGATGGATCCACGCCGGCGGACGCGGGGATGCGGTTGAGGCGCACCAGCGGAGTGCGACCGACGGTTTCAACGATGTTCGAGTAGATGCGGCCCATGTGACGGAGCGGTGATGTGTTTTCTGCGAAGTGCCCGGAGGTTGGCCGAACGGGCGGACCGGGCAAGCCGGTTTTGCCGCTTGGTCCCGCGCGGGCCTTGTCGTCCAATCGCCGCGACATGTCCGCCGCCGACCGTGCCCGCATCACCTTTCGCCGCGACTGCTGGCGAATGCTGTCGGTCGGCGTGCTGGAGTCGGCGGGACACACTTTCCTGCTGCTCATCGCGGTGCTGCATTTTCACGCCGGTGCTCTGCCCAAGGCCCTCATCGCGGCCGGCGGCAGCGTCGGACTGCTCTTCTCTCCGGTGGCGGTGAGCCTGGTCACGCGCTGGCGCTGGCCGGCCACGCTGGGGGCATCGCGTCTGCTCTGGGTTGGCGCGGCCGCGTGTGTTGTGGCGGCGGCGGTCAACCGCCTGTGGGTGTTCGTGCCGGCCTGCGTGCTCGCGATGACGGTCGGCTCGGCGATCGTGCCGCTGATGACGCAGGTCTATCAGGAGAACTATCCGGGCGAGTCCCGCGGCAAACTCTACGCGCGAACCTTCTCTCTCCGCATCGTGGGGGCGATGCTGTTCGCCTGGGCCGGCGGCCGGTTCATGGACACCTGGCCGGATCGGCACGCAGAGCTGCTGCTCGTGTTCGCCGGAGCCTTTGCGGTCGGTGCCGTCGCCATCGGTGGAATCCCCTCGCAGCCACTGCACGACTCCGGTGCGGCGCATCCGCTGCACGCGCTGAAGTATGTTCGCAGCGACCGGGTGTTCCGGCACACGCTGATCGTCTGGATGTTCATGGGCTTCGCCAACCTGATGATGCTGCCGATGCGCGTCGAATACCTCGGCAACCCGAAGCACGGCCTCGCGCTCTCCGCCGCCAGCATCGGCCTGCTCACCGGGGTGATCCCGAACCTCGCGCGCCTGGTGATGAACCCGGTGTGGGGTTGGCTGTTCGACCGCATAAACTTCTTCGGCCTGCGTTTCACGTTGAACATGGGTTTCGCACTTGGCATCGCGGCCTTCTTCACCAGCGACGCCTGGCCAGGCCTGATCGCCGGCGCGATCATCTACGGCATCTCGAATGCCGGCGGTGACGTGGCGTGGGGACTGTGGGTGACGAAGATCGCCGCCCCCGAGCGGGTCGCCGACTACATGAGCGTCCACACGTTCCTGACGGGCATCCGCGGCGTGCTGGCACCCCTGCTCGGTTTCCAACTGCTCCAGCACTTCGCACCGACCGCGCTCGGCTGGTTCAGTGCCGCCCTGATCGCGGTCGCCACGCTGATGCTGATCCCGGAAATCCGCCGCACCGCCGGATTGCGGCGCGGCCAGCTGCTGACCGAGGAAGTCACCGACTAAGCCAGCTCAGGCCGCAGCCGGAGGCAGGATCTCGACGATCTCGGCAAGGGGTTCACCGGTTTCGGCACGAAGCGTGTTCTGCCGGCCGAACAGGAAGCCGGCCCGGGGCACGCCGAACGCGGTCGCGATGAAATCGTCGGTGGTGAAGCGCAGGTAGGCGGACGGACGGCTCGTGTAGCGAACCCCGGCGGCATTCAGGATGCCGCCAAAGGGCAGATGCTCAGCCAGGATCAGCCGGCGGCATTCTTCCGGCAGCGCCGCGAGCTGGATGCGGATGGCGCCGAATTCCACCGGCCGGTCCGAGCCGTCGAGTTCGAGCACGGATTCGCGCCAGTAGGCGTCGCCTTCCCGGTAGCTGGAGATGACCCGCAAATGAATGGTCCCGCCATGGAACTGCTCCAGCGTGCGGGTCATGTCCCGCTCATGCACCAGCAGCGACCGAAATGGCTCTGGCATCGCCGAGCCGGCGATTTCGACGAACTCCGGCAACGCGCGGTCCTGCCGGAGATAGAATTCATCCAGCGGCTGAACGGCGGCACGGTCACGGACGGTCATGGCTGGGCAGCATCAAGGCGGTCGGCAATTCGGCGGGCTTCGTTGGCCTCCAGGCCGATCTCCCCCAGGGGCAATTGCCGGAAGCCGAGCTTAAGGGCGGGCGAATTTTTCCGCAGCCGGAAATCGCCCCGCGTGCGGTTCGCGAACTTCGGGTCCTGGTCCACGACGTTATTCTCCTGGCGCACGTGGGCGGCAGTCGCCAACTGGCGCAGGGTGATGAACTTGCCACCTGCGCTGACGTTCCGGGCGATCAGGTTGCCCTCCGGCGGGACCGGCTTTTCGACCTTCAGGAACGGTTCCACGCTCCGGAGCTCGGGATAGCGGGCCGCGTAGAGTTCCCAAGGAATCTTCTTGGCGTCGTCGCGCATGACCTTCTGCACCGACTGCCAGATCGGCGAACCGTCGAGCCCTCGGCCGTCCACGTCCAGCGACACGTCACAGTCCACGAAGAGGTTGTTGACGACCCGATGGTCGCGGCCACCGGCGAGATGAATAGCCCGTTTCAAACCGGTGAACACGTTGCCATAGACCTCGGCGCCCGACATGCAGTCGTCGAGGTAGATGCCCTGGCCGGAGCCGTCCATGCCGGTGATGTCGCGGAAGGAATTGTGACGGATCCGGTTGCCGCGGTAGGTCCAGTCGCGGCCGGAATACACGGCTCCCACGTCGCCGGTATCGGTGGCGACCTGGAAAACTTCGTTGAACTCGAGGAGATGTTCGTTGCCTTCGAACCAGATGGCGATGTGGGGGTGGTCATGGATCCGGTTATGCGACGCCCGGGAACCGACGCCCTGAAGCCGGATGGCCGGCACGTAGGTGTAGGTCCAACGGCCGTTGTGGTGAAGATGGCAGTTCTCCACGGCGTGGCCGGCGGGTGTGAGCGTCTGCCGGTCGCCGGCATTGATAAGCACGCCGCAGTCGCCCGTATGATGAATGTTGCAGGCCGAGACGGTGTGATCCCTCCCGCCGTTTACGGCGATTCCGTGGTTGCCCACGTTGCGGATGACGCAGGACTCAATCCGCACGTGAGAGCCGCCCTGAACCTCGATTCCAGTCGTCCGGGTTGCCTCGAGAACGAGACCTTCAAACGACACATTCCGGACGTCGCGCAGCCGGATGAGCGGCGCTTCGAGCAGCGACAGCAGGGCTTCCGGGTCCCGCACCGAGCGGGCAGGCCAGTGGTAGAGCATCCCGGACCTGCGCTCGAGCTGCCATTCGCCGGGCACGTCAAGTTCCTCCAAGGCGTTGAAGAAGTGGATGCGCTGTCCGGGCCGGAATCCGAAATGGCCGCCGGGAAACGCGTTGGTGATCAGCCGACGCTCGAAATCCACGGTGCCAATGCGCTCGTAAGAGTTTGCCCATTGCCAGGCCCAGAAACCATGGATCCAGACGTTGGTCAGGTCCCGCCAGCGGCGCGGCCGGTCGCCTTCATAAAAGAAGCCGTTCTTGATCTCGCCGATGCTGCCACCGTGGGAGTCGCCCTTCGCACCGTCACGGGGAAAACCGGCGATGCGGCTCCATTCGGCGTTGGGCCAACGGGCCAGTGTCGCGGGTTCGCGGTTGACGAACAGTTCCGCGTGGGCGGGCTGGGTGGGCCGGGCATAGCCGCGCGAACGGATCAAACCAAAGTTGGTGATGCCCTGGGCCCGCAGGTCCACTTGGCGCACCTGGTCCCGGGCGACGGGGTCGAGCCGGCTCCGGACGGACTCGTCCCGGACCGGTTCGAAACCGCGCAGGAACTGCCCACCCAACAGGCGGGGCACCTCCCGACCGTAGCCGCGGTAGCTCACCGGCGCCTCCGCGGTGCCGCTGTCCGACTCGGTCAGCTCGAAGGAACGGCTGAGGAAGTAGTTTCCGCCCCGCAGCCACACGGTGACGCGCTCAGTCTGCGGGGGGGGCAGCTGACGCACGGCGTCGCGGGCCCGTTCCAGCGTGGCGAAGGGTCGCCCTCGGCTGCCATCGCCGGTGTCGTCCCCGACCGGCGCCACGAAGAAGTCGGCGGCTGGCAGCCGGACAGCGGAGCCGCCCATGGCCAGCAGGAAGACAAGGAGCAGTGTTCGCGGCGATTTCATGGCGGTGAGAATTGGGTGAAGACCGTGTCACGGAGCGTCAGCCCCGCCGGCCGAATGGCAACGCCCAATTGCAACGGCGCGGTCACTGCAGCTTCGCGAGGCGCTTCCGGTCAGAGTCGGCGCGCAGTCCGATGAGGTCGAACGGGATTGCCTGGAAGCCGGTCTTGAAGGCCGGCGATTCGGGTTTGAGCCGGAAGTCACGCTTCGCCGCATCCATGATCAAGGGATCGCCGGCGGTGAAGTTGTCCCGCACCTCGTAACCATCCGCCTTGGCGTGCCAGCCGAGTTCGAGCCATTTGCCGACGCAGACGTTGCGGGTGATTAGGTTGCCCTCCGCCGGGATCCCCTTGAAGGCATCCTTTGGGCCGTAGTAGGCGTCGAGCGATTGGATCGCCGGGTAACGCTCGCGATAGAGCGCCGTGGGCACGGCGGCGAGCTGCTGCCGCATGTAGTCGTCCACCATGCCGCGCCAGACGGGCGAGGTGTCCATGCCCCGGGCGTCCGCCCGCACGGCCGGATCGCAGTCCACGAACAGGTTGTTCTCCACGCGGTGATCGCGCCCACCGCCGATGAACATCGCCCAGTGAACCCGGTAAAAGACGTTGCCAAAGACCTCGGTGCCGCTCACGCAGTCGTCCATGTAAACGCCCATCGAGCCCATGCCCACGCCACCGGTTTCGTGGATGTAGTTATGGCGAATCCGGTTGCCGCGGAACGAGTAGTCGCAACCGGTGTAGATCGCGCCGACATCGCCGGTTTCGAGCGCGATGTGATGGATGTCATTGAACTCCATCAGGTGGTCGTTGCCCCAGAACAGGATCGCGCAATGCGGATGGTCATGGACGAGATTGTGCGACGCGCGCAGGCCCACACCGGTCAGGGCGATGGCGGGCACGTAGCACTTAGACCATCGGCCTTGGCGTTGGAAGTGGCAGTTGTCCACGAAGTGTCCGCCGGGCTGGAGCGTCTGGCGGTCCCCGCCGGTCAGCGACACACCGCCGTCGCCGGTGTCGATGACGTCGCAGCTCACGACGCCGTGACCGGCACCGCCCTCGATGACGACGCCACTGTTGCCGAGATTGCGCAGCATGCAGCCGAGGACGCGGTTGTTCGTGCCGCCGCGGATCTCCACTCCATGGTCCCGGGCGGCCTCGAGGATGAGTCCGCGAAACTGGACGTGGGACGCGTCGGTCAGGCGCAGCAGCGGCTGGTCCAGCAGTGAAAGCGTGACCTCGGCGGAGGCCGGGCCGGCGGGCGGCCAGAAGTAGAGTTTGCCTCCGGTTCGGTCGAGGAACCACTCGCCGGGTTGGTCGAGTTCTTCCAGCACATTGAGGAAATAGAAGCGCTGCCCCTTGCGGAACCCGTAAAGCCCGTGCGGCGGCGCGGTCCGGATGAGGCGGCGTTCCCGATCCAATTCGGTGACCCGCTCGTAGGAGTTCGCCCAATCCCACGCCCAGTAGCCATGGACCCACAGGTCCGACGTGTCCCGCCAGCGCTGCGGGCGATCGCCCGCGTAGAGAAAGCCGCCCGGCAGATCGCCGATGTTGCCGCCGTGATCGTCGTTCCTGCCCGACCCGGCGGGAAAACCGGCCAGGTGATCGAACTGCCCCTCGTTGGGCCAGCGCGCCAGGGTCATCGGCCGGCCGTCGAAGAAGAGTTCGCAGTGCGCCGGCGCGGTGCCGCGGCTGAATCCGCGCGACTTCATCTCACCCGACGGAGTGACGCCGAGTGCGCGCAGATCCAGCTCCCGGATGTGGGAACGCGCTGCCGCGTCGAAGCGCTGCGCCACCGCGGCGTCCGAGACCGGAGTCCAACGGCCCATTGGCGGCAGCGCGGCCCCGCCGATCAGCCGCACGCGGTCGTCCTTCCACGCGCGCCACACGAGGGGCGCCGCGTCCCGGCCGGAATCGGCGGCGGCAAGCTCGAAGGCGTTGGTCCGGCGGAAGTCGCCCGCGTGCAGCCAGACGGTGACTTCGCCCTTGGGCAGCTCGCCGGCGGACTTCAGCGCGCGCACCGCTTCCCGGGCGCGTTCGAGGGTGGCGAACGGCCTGGCGCGGGAACCCGGATTGGCATCGGAGCCGGCCGGCGCCACGTGGAAATCGGCTCGGGCCGCAAAGACACCGGCGAGCAGCGCCAGAAGGCAGGGGAAACGCATGAACAGGCGACGCAACCGGGGATTCGCTATTCGGGAAACCTTCCCGGCATCTTTCAGTCCCGCGCCCGCCAGAGGGCGAGCGTGGTGAAGACTCCCACCGCCGCCGCGTAGCCAACAATCCCCACGCCAATCGCAAACGGCACGAGCCGCCATTCCGCCGTGGCCATCAGGGTCAGGCCCACCAGCGCGAACAGCAACGCTTCGCCGAGAAAACAGCCGGTGGGCAGGAACCGCGGGCTTTCGCCGATGCGATCCGAAAACCAGCAGCGGTAGTTGAGCTCCCCCATGGTGCGGATGAGCCAGGCCGATTGCAGGTTTCGTGCTGCCACCAGCAGACTGGTCGTGGTCAAGGCCAGCGCCAGCAGCGGCCACACGCCGAACAGGAGCGCGAGCAGCACATTGAGCGGCACGCCGAACTTCCAGCCCAGGCGCCGCGCCACCGGATTGCCCTCCATGACGAGGTTCGGCGTGGCGATCCAGGTGGACAGCAAATCGCAGGTCCGGCCCACAAGCACTAGCCCGGCCAGCAGCCACCAGCGGCCGGAACCGAAGCGCACAAACTCATCCAGCATCATCACCGGGACAGCGTTTCACGGACCGTGCGCCGGCCCAAGTCCGGACCCGCGCCGGCCGCCGCAGCCTTGACGTGCCCGTGGCGCCTCCTTAACTCACCCGACGTTCAGCTATGCCGACCTACGAATACTCCTGTGAGAAATGCGGGCACGAGTTCGAGTGTGTGCAGTCCATGAAGGATGCCGCGCTCACGACCTGCCCGAAGGACGTCTGCCCGAAGAAGTCCTGGGGCAAGGGCAGGGTGAAACGCGGCATCGGTTCCGGAGCCGGCCTGATCTTCAAGGGCAGCGGCTTTTACATCACCGATTACCGGAGTGAGGGCTACAAGACCGCCGCCAAGACCGACGCGGAGGCCGCCAAGCCGAAGACCGAAACCAAGTCCGAGGCGAAGAGCGAATCCAAGCCCGCTCCAACCCCGACTCCGACCCCGACCCCGGCCGCCAAACCGGCCGCCAAGAAAAAGGCCTGAACGGAAGGACCCGCCGCCGTTCCAACCCGCGTGAACTTTTCCCGCCGCCTTCGCCGCTGGTCTGCGTGGCTCGCCTGCTGCGCCGCCTTGGCGTCGGTCCCGTATTCCGGACGCGCCCAGACGGCCTCTGCGGTCGAGGCGCCGACAGTCGCAAAATCGGTGAGCGGACAGTTCATCGTGCACCGGCGCGACGCGATGGCGTCAAAACCGGGCCGCGAAATCCGGCCGGTCGGCGACGATCCATTCATCGAACTGCGACCGGAGCTGCTGACCGTTTCCTGCGAACGCATCAAGCGGGCGGTGCTGACCCGGCTGGACCTGAAGGATGCGTGGCGCGGCAGAATCCACCTGCATCTGCACCGGCAGCCTGCGATCGACCGGCCGGTCGCCATCCGGCCGCAGGTCTTCCGCGACGGCTGGCAGTTTCACGTCGCGCTGCCTGACAAGATCGAATGGACCCGGCTGGTGCGCGCGGTCACCGAGGTCGTCCTGCTGGAGATCGCCAACCGCGACAACGGCTCGACCGTCTGCGCGCAGCCGCCGCTGTGGCTGGCCGAGGGCATGGATGCGCTCGTCATCGGCGAGCACGGGCGCGAGCTGATCATCGAGTCACAGACCTCGTTGAACCGTTCCAGCCGGAAGCCGGATCCGCTCCGGGACAGCCGGGCGGCCTTGGTCGGCCAGGATCCGGCCGGCTTTTCGGATCTGACCCTGGCCTCGGCGGAACAGCTGGTGCAGCCGGCCGAGTTCGCCCGCTTCCGCGCGAATGCCGCGCTGTTGGTCCACGCTCTCACGGTCGAAACCCGGCGATCGCGAACGGTGGAATTCCTCCGGAACCTGCCCGCCGCCCTGAACTGGCAGACTCCGTTCCTGCACGCGCACCGGACCGAGATCGCCAACCTGCTTGAAGCGGAGAAGTGGTGGGCGGTGAACGCCACCCACGAACTCGCGCAGGACCCGGCCCTGTTCTGGCCGCCCGCACAGGTCACGGTGCGGCTCGCGGAAATCTTCCGCGAATCCGCCGCCGTGCGCGCCGGTGGCGCCACGGCCACGGAAACGCTTCCTCTGGCCAGGCTGATCACGGAATGGGAATTCGCCGCCCAGCAGCCGGTGCTCGAACGCAAGCTGGCCCAACTGCAACTGCTGCTGCTGCGCACGCCGGAGGAACCCGCCCCGCTGCGTCCCCTCGTCACGGAGAGTTTCCGGACGCTCGACCGCTACCTCGCCGAACGGAGCGGGGCCAATGCCGGCGCCGTGGGCCGCGGTGACGTGGGTGCCCGGACGAAGGTTCTGGTTCGCGCCACCGCCCGCCGGCTGGAGTCCCTCAGTCGAAAAGCCGCCGCCCTGAGCCGTTGAAATCAGTCACTTCCGGCCCATGCCTTTTCCCCAACATCCTCGCGCTGCCCTCGTCGCCACATTGCTGGGCACTCTCGCATTGGTGGGCTGCCGGACCCTTGGACCCGAACCCGCTCCGGCGCCGGCGCCTGTCGCCACGAATGCCGTGCCGGAGGAACCACGCATCCGCCCGCTCGATGACTCGGTCGGCCGAGTGGTGTCGGTCAATGTGCGGCTGAAGTTCGCGGTGCTCGACTACACGCTCTACCGGTTGCCCGCCCAAGGGCAGATGCTGGTGGCCGAGCGGGACGGAGCCGTTGTCGGCGAACTCCGGGTGAACGGGCCCGCCCAGGGCACCACGCTCTCGGCCGACGTGCTCGCGGGCGAACTGCGTGCCGGCGACCGGACGCGTCCGAAACGCTGACCGCTCCGGCGGCCTTGCCGCTCAGCGGGCTTCCCGGTCGAACGGCAGTTCAACCACCACCCGCACACCAGCGTTGTTGCCGGGTTCTAGCACCATGGTGGCCCGTTCGCCGTAAAGCTGGCGCAGGCGCGCCCGGCAGTTATTCAGTCCGATGCCCGTGCCACCGCCCGGGCTCCCGCCCAGACCGACGCCGTTGTCCTCCACTTCCAGCCGCAACCGGTCGGCCGCAGGGCAGAAGGCACGCAGGGTGATATTGCCCGGGCGGATCATGCTGGCGAGGCCGTGCTTGATGGCGTTCTCAACGAGCGGCTGGAGAATCAGATTGGGCACGAGCGCGTCGCCGGTGGCTTCAGCGATCTCCCGGATCACGGTGAGCCGACCGGCAAAGCGGATCTGTTCGAGCTCGAGATAGCGGTCGAGGAACGCGAATTCATCGCGCAACGGCACCCGCTGGGACTGCGACCGGTCGAGGGCGTGGCGCAGCAGTTCGCTCAGCCGGACCAGCATGCGGTCCGCCGCGTCCACATCGCGATACATCAGCGCGCTCACCCCGTGCAGGGCGTTGAACAGGAAGTGCGGATTCAGCTGCATCTGGAGCGCCTGCAGCCGCGATTCCGCGAGCCGTTTCTCGAGTTCCAGCCCGCGCCGCTCCCGTTCCCGCAGCCGCTGGTAGAAGCCGAAGGCGTGGGCCACCACGACGATGACCCAGTAAACCAGCACGTTGAACACCAGCGTGGCGACGAGCGCGTGCCGCAGAGTTTCCGCGAAGGGCCGTTGTTCCAGCACCACCGCGAGGCCCGCCCGCAGCAGCATCCACAGGAGCGAGAACACCAGGCTGGCGACCAGATGCAGGGCGACCAGCCAGCGCGTGGGCGCGTCGCCGAGCGGAAATCGCTGCGCCAGTCGGACCGCCGGCAACGACAGTCCGGCGAACACCAGCCAGTCCGCCAGCGACCGCGTGACCGCGAAGCTCCACGATACGGGCGAGCCCAGCTTCGTCTGGGTCAGGTAAAGCTGACCCGCGAAGGCCAGTCCCACGAGCGTCCAGAAGCCGGCGAAGGCCACGGGACGCCACCACCGGGACGAACGGGAGGGGGCGGTCACGGCGGCAGTGTGGGAACGGCCCCGCCCGTGGCAATGCCGGACCGGTCAGGGAATCACCAGTTGCGGCCGCAGTCGGCCGACCAGTTCACCCGGAACGCGGCGGTCAGCCGAATCGGAGGCGGGGCGTTCGCCGGCCACGTGACCGTCGGCAAACCACGCCATCGCCGCGCCGCGATGCCGGAAGTGGACGGTGGCACTCAGCGTGTTGGTATCGAAGAAGTAGAATTCCTCGAGCAGCGGATTCTCCGCCGACGCCGGCGCCTGAAAGTCATTCACCTGTCCGCCGTCGGCGAAGACCGCCAGTTCCGCCGGCCGGTCCCACGCGTGGGCCGGTCGCGGAGGTTGACCCCGCGGCCCGAGCAGCAGGTTGTAGGCGTATCCGTTCGCGGCGCCCATGGCCTTGGCCTTGAACCGGGCGGAGCTGCGCTGCAACGACGGACACGTCTCCACGCCCCGACCGCGCAGATACGGCCAGAGCGCGCCTTGGCCCGCGTCAAACGCGCGGTGGCCTTCCGCGCCGTCGCCCAGCCAGCCGAACCAGTAGCGCCAGCCGCCATTGGTGCGCACCGTGCGTTCGCTGAACGCCCGGGCGTGATCGTCCCAATAGAGCTGCGTGGCGAGACCGAGTTGGCGGAGGTTCGACGTGCAACGCGCCGCGTGGGCCGCCTCGCGGGCCCTGGCCAACGCCGGCAGCAGCAGGCCCGCGAGCACCGCGATGACCGCGAGCACCACCAGCAACTCCACCAGCGTGAAGCCGCACGCTCTCGTCCGCGCTCCGGTCGCCCGATCGCCGCCGGCAGGCTGGCAGCCTCCGCCACGTTGAACCGCCGGAGCAGGCACACGGCTCGCGGATTGATGGCTTGGGGCGTTCATTCCCTGTCCGCCCGGACCCGGTAGAACTGTTCGCGGAACACGGCGTCGCGCTGGTCGAAGAGCGAGAGCAGCTCGCCAGTGCCGGACCCGAAGGCCACGTCGGACCAGTTCCGCAGGTCGCCGCTGGCTTCGAGCGTGTAGCGCCAGCCCTTCAGCGTGGCACACCGCACTTCACCTTCGCCGATCAGCGTGACGCGTCCAATGGGCGCGGGGGGCAGCTCCAGCCGGATGTCGTCCACCCAGCCGTGGGCCAGCAGTGAGTCGCTCAGCGAAGTCGCCTCGTTCCAGACCATCACCGCGAAGGCGTCCAGCGCGAAGCTGCCAAACGTGGCCGGCAGCTTCAGGGGATTGAGCGGCCATACCTGGTCGTCCAGCAGGAGGGACGGGGTCACCGCGCGGTTCACCGCCCGGTATTCGAGGCGAACCCGATAGGTCGAGCCAGCCATCGGGGCGACTGGAAACGTAAAGGCCGCCGCGACCTTGCCGGTGGAATCCCACGTAATGGGCGAAACCGTCGGGTCCACGATTCCGAATCCGGGTATCTCGCCGGCCGGAAACCAAGTGAACTCCAGCGTGTCCCGCGCCCGGCCGGCACCGCGCTGATAGTTGGAGCTCAGGGCGCCCGAAAGATTCAGGAACCCCAGCGACAGCGGCATCGCGCCAGGCCGGGATTCGCGGACCCCACCAGCGATGTCCGTGAGGTGAAGCGTGAGGTCCACCAGGAAATCGTCCGCAGTCGTCAGCGTGCGGCCCAGCGGCAGTGCGAAGAAGCTGTGCGGATTCGCCGTGTCCCACGTCACCTCGACGCGACCGTGCTCCGCATCCCAGCGAAACAGGTTGGTGTTACCCGTCGCCTGCCAGCCGCGGGCGAAGGGGTCCGTGGCGAAATCCTCCAGCCAGGTTTCGGCCAGGACGGTTACGCCCACCCCGACCAACGCAGCCCAACCCAACCGTCGCAGAATTGCGCAGGTGGGGCAGTCGAATGACGGCGGCTTCATCGGGATTCCGTGACTTGGAGTTTGACCGGGCCGGCCGATTCGCGCCAAGGGCAATGGCGGCAACCCGACCCGCAACAGAAGCCTCGCCGCCGATGATAGGCCGCGGTGAACACGACGAAGCCGGTGTCCGGATCGAAGTAAGACTCGCCCGGGCCGGGCCGGGGCGGCCGCTGCCGCAGGGCCGCCTCGACACACGGCCGGCAAATGCAGGCAACATTGCGCGCTTCGGCTGGAACCTGCGCGAGCAGTTCCTCCGAAAACGGCAGACCTTCGCACCAGCACGGCCCCTTGTAGGCCGCCATAGTGCAGCGCTGGCAGGCATTCGGGCCGCCGCACAGCGGACAGCAATCCGGCTTTGGCGACGCCGGATTTGCAGAAGTTTCGCAGGAGCACGTCATGGTCGGACGCTCCAGTTCACCGCCGCGTTGCCCGTCGCAGCCCCAGCAGGCCCAGGCCCGCCGCGAGCAACGCCCACGTCGCCGGCTCGGGCACGGCGGCCACTGCGCTGAATCCGTCGATCTCCGCGCGCCCGGACAGGACGTCGATGCGGACATAGTTGATCTCGGCCAGGGACACCGCACCGCCCGAGCTGTTGCGCGCCCACGCGAGGTCATAGCCCATGCCACCGCCGCTGCCGGCGTAGAGCGCACGGATTTCCGCGAGCGATTTGCCGGCGAAGGTCAACTCGGTGAAGGCCGGATTCACGGGCACGCCGAATTGTCCCTGCCCATCGGCCGGGAACAGGCCGTCCACCGGCCGGGCAAGAGCCGGGTCCAACTGGTAATAGGTCACCCCGTCCGCACTCACCGAGACCCGCGAAGCGCCGTCTTGGGCCCCGAACATCGTGCCGTCCGTGGCCGGCGTTCCGATGTAGCTGAAGTCCTCCGCGAATGCATTGGTGACGATGAACCCGCTGCCGCCGAAGACCTGGAAATCGACGCCGAAAGGATTCAGGGGCGAATCCTGGATGGGTTGGGCAAACTTGACCGTGACCGAACCGCCGGCGCCCACGGAAAGAAGTTGATCCCGGAGATACGGCGGTGCGAACGGATCCACCGGCCCGCCAAACATGCCGGGCGTGACCCGGCTGGGCTCACCGAGGGCGGCGGCGGTCAGGCTGTAGGGCAGCCCGGTGCCGAACTCGGTGGCGACACCGGTGCCGGGCGTGTAGGCGACGACTTCAGAGGCGTATTGCGCCTGCAGGGGCAGCGTGAGGACAAGGGCGGCGGCGTCCAGCAGCAGCGGGCGGAGGAGATTTCGGTTCATGACTGGTCGGCGATCCTGTGGCCGCGCGGGTTCCGAACGCGCGGCGATGACTGTCCAGGAGACCAGTTGGGGGAAGTGAGCGGCTGCGGACGGCGGCCCTTGGCGGGGGCAGCTCAAAACGCAAAACGCCTTCTTCCCCGCAAAACCGAGAATGAAGGCGTGTGGCATCCACAGGTCCGGAGCGCAGACAGGCGCTTCGGCTGGCCTCATCCTTCGCTTGGCGGCGAAGCAGAAACCGGCCCCGGCCCACCGGCCGGATCCGACTTCTTGACGAGCACTGCCGGCGCGATGTCCGGACTCCGGGTTTTAACCTCGTTCCCGCCTTCCCAGTCTTGCGACCAGTGGCTGTCTTCACCGACCAGGGAATCTGTAACCCGATACCGTGGCGCAACCGTCCCCGAATCTCACGGGGTTCCCGCACCTCCGACAGTGTTTGAAACGGTGCCGGCCTCTCGCGAAGCCAGCGCTTCAAGGAACGGCAGCGATATGGGGGTGTCGGCGCCGGGATTTCAAATCCTGATTTCCAAAATCTCTGGCGGGACAAGATCCTCCGCCGATTCGTTCAGAAAAGTGCCTGTTCCGACGGAACCCGGTGTGCCAGTGCCCGCAGGAGTTCCGCCTCCAGTCGCCAGTGCAGAAGGACGCGGGTGAAAAATCCCGCCGTCCGCAACTTGGATTCGGAGCGGGCACAGATTTCCTGCCGGAGCGGGATGCCTTCCGGGGTTTTCCGGACCGCCCGCCACAACCGGCCTGCGCCACCGACGGCGATGTGGGTTGGTTTCACAGACTGCCGGCGTCTTAATGGCCTGGACCGCCTACCGCAATCTCGAACGCCCGCTTAACTTGGCCGCCATTTGCTTTGACTGGTCGAGGCGTTCGCGGTGTCTTCCCCGGCGATGAATTTCCCCCGCCGTTCGCTTCAGCTCGTGACACTGGTTGCCGCTGCCGGTTTTTCTGCCCAAGCGGCGGACTGGAATGGAGCAACGATCGGAACCACCTACTTTCAACCTAATCTGGCATCACCTTTTCCAGAGCCCAATTCGGCAGTTGGCGGAGCCGTCGAGTTGCCGGCGGCGGTTTCCGGTTTTTTCTCCATCGATTTCTCACCCACCTCCATCGCAATCACATCAGTGGGCGACCTCAACCTTTCGTTTGGTGCGCCGACATTCGCCGGCTTCCGATTCTATGATGCCAACAACGCTGCCCCCAGCCTCGTGTCGGCTGTGGTCAGCGGCCCGTTGACGCCTGGCCTGTCATCCGATGCCGACAATGTTTACATCAATTTTGCCGGACTCTCGTTGACCGCCAACTCAACTTACGTGATTGCGTTGGAGTTCGAGCCCGTGCCCGAAGCCTCCGCCGGCTTGGCCGTGTTGCCCGCACTGGGGCTCTGGTGGCGGCGCCGTTCGGTTCAGGGCTGATTCTTCGGCCCGCACGGGCGGCTTGCCTCGGCGGCCGGTCCTCCCGGACACTCCAGTCCTCTTGTCACTCGACGCAAAGAAGGATTGGCTCAGTTTCGTGCAGCAGGCCTGGCAGGCCGGCGACCTCATCCGCATCACGCTGGCCGGACCCCGCACTGCCGACAAATCCCTGCGGCAGGTCACCATCCGCCCGGTCACCATCAAGGAGCGGACCGTGCTCTCGTTCGTCTATCGGCACGACACGAAGGACGTGACCAAGAACCTGGAACCGGATGACGGCTTCACGCTGATCGAGGATCTCATCGGGCGCCTCTTCGCCCACGGTTACCTGCAAACGCCCAGAGGGGTCGCGCATCTGGACTATCCCAGCCACCGGCCCGCACGGATCCGCTACGAAAAGCCGCCCGAAAACACCGCTCCCGCTCAGGAGGCCGGGGCGCATGACCGCACCAAGCAGCGGCAAATCGAAGCGACGGTGCCCTGGTTGCAGGCCCTCGGGGTCACCGCCGCCGGCGGCTCGGTGTTCCGGGGCATGGAGGCGAAGTTCCGCCAGATCCACCGCTTCGTGGAACTGCTCGATCACCTGCTGCCGTCGGCGAAATTCGCCGCCGCGGAACCGCTGCGAATCGCCGACATGGGCTGCGGCAAGGGGTATCTGACCTTCGCCGCCTGCGAACATTTCCGGCGCATCCACGGCGGCGAACTGCGCGTGCTGGGCATCGAGTCGCGCCCCGAACTGGTCGAGCTGACCAACCGCGTCGCCGACCAGTGCGGGTTTGCCGAGCTGCGGTTCATGGCCGGCACCATCGCCGACACGGAATTGGACCGCACCGATGTGCTGATCGCCCTGCACGCCTGCGACACCGCCACCGACGATGCGCTGGCCAAGGGCATCGCCGCGGGCGCGCGGCTGCTGGTGGTCGCGCCGTGCTGCCACAAGCAGATCCGGCCGCAGATCGAGCCGCCGCCGGTGCTCGCAGTCGGGCTGCGCCATGGCATCCTGCTGCAACGGGAAGCGGATTTCCTCACCGACGCCCTGCGCGCCGCCCTGCTGGAGTGGGCCGGCTACGAGACGCAGGTCATGGAGTTCATCGCGCCGGAACACACGAGCAAAAACCTCATGATCACCGCGGTGAAGCGGACGGGCCGCCTCGACCGCGAGGCCGCCGCCCGGCGCGTCCGGGAGCTGGCCGCCTTCTACGGCATCCGCGAGCAGCAGTTGGCAACCCACTTGGGCTTCGCGCTTGCCGGCCCGGTGCCGGTGCCGCCCGCCGCCTGACCGCTCGGCATTTCTCCAAACCCCTGTCAGCCTGACTTCGTGGCGCTGCTTGAGGTTCAACAACTGCGGGTGCATTTCCCGGTGAAGCCGGGTCTGTTTGCTGGCACCCGGGGACACGTCCGCGCGGTGGACAAAGTCAGCTTTGAGGTCGCGGCCGGGGAAACGGTGGGGCTCGTCGGTGAAAGCGGCTGCGGAAAGACCACCGTGGGACGGGCAGTGGTAAGGCTGCTGGAACCGACCGGCGGAACCATCCGTTTTGCGGGCGAAGACCTCACCGCGTTGCGGGGCTCGGCCTTGCGGGAGCGCCGCCGTCAGTTCCAGATGATTTTCCAGGACCCGTTCAGCACGCTGAATCCGCGGCTGACCGTGGGCGAAAGCGTAGGCGAGGCGTTGTCCATCCATCGCCTGGTCGCGGACGACGCCGCTCGCCGACGACGCGTCGGAGAACTGCTCCAGAGCGTCGGTCTCGATCCCACGGCGGCCGACCGTTATCCGCACGAATTCAGCGGCGGCCAGCGCCAACGCATCGGCATCGCCCGGGCGCTCGCCGTGGAACCGAGGCTCATCGTCGGCGACGAACCGGTCAGTGCCCTCGACGTGAGCGTGCAGGCGCAGGTCGTGAACCTGCTTCAGGATCTCCAGCGCGAACGCGGCCTTGCGTATCTGTTCATCTCCCACGACCTCGCAGTCGTCGAGCACCTGAGCCACCGCATCCTCGTGATGTATCTGGGCCGCATCGTGGAATCGGGGCCGGCGAAGGAGCTGTGCCGGGAGCCCAGGCATCCTTACACGCAGGCACTCATCTCGGCCGTGCCGGTGGTGGACCCGGATTCGAAGCGCAAAAGAATCGTCCTGTCGGGAGACGTGCCCTCGCCGATCAATCCCCCGTCCGGCTGTCCGTTTCATCCGCGGTGTCCGGTGGCGGAGGCGCGATGCCGGACCGAAGTTCCTACGCTCCGCGAAACCGGCGCCGAACGTCACGTGGCCTGCCATCTGACCTGATGGTCAGGGCTGTTTGAGCCAGTCCTTCACTGGATCAACTGCGGGCGGGGAAAAGACGCTTTCCAGCCGATCGGCCTGCTGCCGCCGCCACGCCTCGAAGGCGCCAGGATGCGCCAACAGCAACTCCCCGACGGCCGCCTCCTGTTCAGCACGCAAGCGTTTCAATTCCCCCGACCGCTCGATGAAAGTGAGCGCTGAATCGGCCGCAACCTTCTCCGCCTGCGCCTTGAAGTCGCGTTGGGTCCGCCACAGGGCATTTCGCCCGCCTTCCGGCAGGCCGGTCCGTTCAGAGAGGACGACCAGTTCGCCGTAAACGTTATCCTGCGCCCGTTCAAAGGCCGCGAACCGCTCCGACCCGAGCAACGTCTTGATGTGCTCGTTCGCGGCAGCTTCCGCCGCTGGCGTCCGTGATGAAAGTTCTGTGTGTTTCAACCGGGCGATCTCGGCCAGTTCGGTCGGGGACAGATCAACACCCACGAGGCTCGCCACCCATTGGGCGCCATTCGAAGTTCGAGCCTTCCATTCGGCGAGCTGCTCCGGGCTCAGGATTCGGGCAAATTCGGTTTCGAACGCAGCTTCAGCCTGCTGGATCAGTTCCGCCCGAAACTGCGGCTCCGATTGGGTTTCGTTGGCCTCCCGCACCAGCTCATTCCGATTCGCTTCGGCCGCCTCGACCTGCCGGGCCAAGTTCGGCGGAAGAAAGCTCACGCGCGGATCGGGCGATGAAGCCGGCACGTTGGCCCAGCCGGCACGATCACCCGGGAACAGTTGATCCAAGACCGTCCGGTATTCCGATTCAGCACGGTCCAATTCCTCCTGCCACGCTTCCTTTCGCTCCTTGGCAGGCGGGCAAAACCGCTCCCAGAAGTGCGTGGAAATGTCCCCTGCCCATGCGCGAAACCGACCGGCAAAATGTCGATTTACCAACGGTTCAATGATCTCGCGCACTGTGGCGCGGGGACAGCCGCAGGCCAGCAGTTGATCCCGGTAGAGGGCCCAGTCGCCGGTCGAGAATCGTGACCAATCCACGTCTTCGGTGTCGAACCGCGCCAGCTCCGGCCGGGTCACCGCGGGCTCGACGCCCGGTCCGCTTGCTACCCGGGCCTCCGGCAGGTCCGACTGCGGGCGGAGGGAAGCCTCGCTGGTTTGCCCGCTCGGCTGGGGACGCCATGTCCAGCCGAGGGCCAGCACGAGCACTGCGTTCAACAGCAGCGACAATCGCAAGCCGGTGGAGCTGCTCATGGTCGACTCCATCCTTCCACGGTGGCCCGGTTCAGCCAGTCGCGAATCTGAGCGACCCGATTGGTTGTCGGGACACGCCCCAGACTCTCCTCCAGACGGGTCATTGTCGCCGCGTGGGCCGCCAAAAAGTCCGCCTTCACCGAATCTGGCTGCTCGCGGCCAGCCGCGGCGAGTTCGGCCACGGTGCGTCGAAACTGCCGGAGTTCCGCGAACACCTGCTGCGAGGTCGCTCCATCCAGACCAAAGGTCTTGGTCCATCCTTCGGTAACGGAAAAGGACGGACTCTCCCGCAACAGCAGCGAATCCGCCCGGGCTTCGCCCAGCACGGCCCGCAAATCAGTTTCCCACTGGTCCTCCGATCGTCGCGGCCGTTGCTCCGGCGAATTCCCGCGCTTCCAATGCAGCACCTGCTCCAGCTCATTCTCACCGGCTAGGAAACCCAGCCGATGCAATTCCCGGAATTCGACCGGGGTCAGGCGGACAATCGCGGCGGTCTCATCGGCGATGGTCCGCACCTCCAAAAGCGCATCCAGCCGCAGACAGACTTCCTCAAATTCGGCGGTGCTGACCGTCCTTTGCAGCCGGGCCTCGTGTTGTCGGCCTTCGTCTGCCAACCGTCGCAGGTCCGCCGGCAGCACCACGTCCCGGGTTGTCTCGCTCCACTGCTCCTGGAACCGGACCGAGGCGGCCACCAGATTCACCAACTCCCGCCGCTGCTCGGGACGCAGAAACCCGCCAACTACGCCGACAATGAGTTCGATCCTGAAACCGTCCTCGTCTGGCCAGTCCAGGACACAGCCCAGTTCCAGCAGGAGTTCCGCCTGCTCCTGTTGCCAACGGCGCTCCTCGGCTGCCGCGTTTTCCCGGTGCGCTGAAAGACGGGTGCCGGCTAACCAGAAATCCGAATGTCCCATGGCAGCCATCGTCCGTGCGGCGATCCGCCGCTTGCCTTCAGGGCGAACGACGTCACAGAGCGTTTCGGCCGGGCAGCCGGCGAGGCGCAGGTTGTGGGCGTATTCCCGCAGGTCTGCGGACTGCAGTCGGGACCAAGGCGTGGGTCCTTTGGTTTCGACCTCCGGCGTATCGCTGCGGACGCGCCCGGAGCCGCGCCGGGGGGCCTGCTGAGAGTCGGCATTCCGAGAGAACCCGGATTCACCGATTGATCCCGGCGAAGTGTCCCGCGGCGGAGGGGGCCGGACGAACAGCAATACTCCCAGCAGCACCAAGTTCAGCCCAACACTGACCCACACTATCCGGCGCGGTCCGGAAACGGATTGGGTCGGGGGCTTCACCGCCGTATCGGTGACGTGTCGGCTGGACGTTGGCAAGCGTGCCGGCGATCAGGCCGGCAGGCGGCGGCGGAATTCCCGGCAGGCACCGGCAACGTCGGATGCGTTCAAGATGGCCGACACGACACACATCCGCGTCGCACCGGCGGCCAGCACGGAATCCAGATTGCCGCGGTGAATTCCGCCGATTGCAAACCACGGCACCGCCAGGTTGGCAGCGGCCCAGCGGACGTAATCCAAGGTCACTGCGGCGCGCCCGGGCTTCGTGCCGGTCGGGAAGACCGGCCCGACCGCCACGTAATCTGCCCCTGCGGCGACCGCACGTTCCGCCTGTTCCGGCGCGTGGGAACTGAGGCCGATTTCGCAGCCGTCCGGCCGACCCGGGAGTTCAGCGACATGGCGGAAGCCGGCGTCGAAGAAGTCTTCCTGCCCGAGGTGGCAAACGTCGGCCCCTACCTCACGGGCTACTTCGAGATGATCGTTGATGACGAACCGGACACCCGCCGCCAGAGTCACCGGCACAATGCCCTCGGCCAGTTGGCGCACTACATCCACGGACTGACCTTTGGCCCGGAGCTGAAGCAGATCCGAACCGCCGTCGCAAAGCTGGCCTGCGAGCCAGACAGGATCACGGCCGGCGAGATAGGCCGTGTCCACAAACGTGTAGAGACGGCAGTCGGCGAGCGGTTTCACACGATCACACGCCAAAAGACGATGTGACCTTACTTGAGCTGCGTCGCGTGCTCACGAAGCCAATTGTGGTCTACATTGCTGAGCACCTGCATCGCGCCGCCATGGTCGTGCCATGGCCCATTCTCCTGCTCCCGACGCTTCGTGAAGCGCGGATCAACCCAGCGGTGGGCATCGGAATGGCCGTCGAGATAGGCCATGTTGGAAGAGCGGCCGTGAACGTCATTGGGGACATGGTAAATGCCGCTCAATCCGCCGGGCATGTTCACCCCGAAGAACGGCCGGCACACGCTGTAAGGGTGCATGTCCACGAATGTGAAGATGTCCGCCGGCGCGCTGGCGTCGCTGGTCTTGCGGAAGACACGGTAACGGCTGGTCGCTTCGCCAAGCATATTGTAGCCGGGGCCGGTCCAACCCACCCAGGCATTCAATCCGTAGGTGCGCGACGGCAGCTCCCTCCGGTTGTTGTCAGTCACGACTTTCCGGGATTCACCGGGACAGCGAAAGGAACCCTTGACCCCCAAATACGGGGCGATGAGCGAGGCTTTGGGTGACGTTAAAAACTGGTTGGCGCTGGCTTGGGTCATCTGGCTCTGCTCCCGCCCTTCAACCCAGATATTGGCGACGAAATTCGCCGGTCGGGGATTGCCGGCGTTATCGAAGGTCAGGCCAGTTTGTCCGGGGCCGTTGGGAATTACCGAATCACCGAAGTCCGCGCCGTAGGTGATCGAGGCGAGCATGAGCTGCTTGGTGTTGTTCAGGCACGCAATGCCTGTCGCCTTCGATTTCGCCTTGCTGAGCGCGGGCAACAGCATGCCGGCCAGGATCGCGATGATGGCAATCACCACCAGCAGCTCAATCAGGGTGAAACCGCGGCGGCGGGAAGGACGAGTCATGATACGCATGGTCTGGAAAACGACTCACTGTATGGGCGGGGCCAGTCACTGCAAGTCTGCAAGCAGCGCTTCCAGCTCCCCCTGCGGCCCTTCGTGATGCTGCTCGACCGCCAGTTGCAGCGCCCGCTCGAAGGCTGCCTTGGCCCGGTCACGGTCGCCGCTCTGGAGGGCGATCTTGCCCAGCAGGATTTGCACGACCATCCAGTCCGGCTTCCTCGCAAGCGCGCGTTCGAGGTGTTCGGCCGCTTCGGCATAATCGCCGCGGTCATAGAGCGCCTTGCCGAGACTGAACCGGCCAAGTTCATTGTCCGGGAATTGCTGCACCATCTGGCGCTGCCGGGCGAGCGGATCGCTGGGGGTGTTCATGGGGAAACGGGAGGCGGCGAGGAACCGGGTCCGGTCGGACGTTGCCGGCCGAGCTTGGCGCGGAGCAGTTCCAGGAAGTCGTGCGCCTGCGGTAGCTTGAGCCAAAGCGCGAGGCCGAAGTAGATGAGCGTGGCGGCACCGATCGGACCAAACACCGTGACCGCTTTGGCCAGCAGCGAGGATGCGCCCATCTGTGCCCCGATGCCCCGGGCGCTGAACCACGCGACGGCGGCGGCCACCACCGCTGCACCGGCCACGCCGGCGAAGTTCCCGGCCAGGTCGCGGAAGCCAAGTTTCGGCAGCTTCTTCCGCAACGCGTAGAAAAGCAGCCCTGAGTTGAGCCCGGCGCTCAGCGTATTCGCGAGGCCCATTCCACCCTGTTTGAAGATCGGGATCAGGATGAGCGCCATCAGCAGGTTGGCCGCAAGGCAGAACACGCTCACCCGCATTGGCGTCTGGGTGTCGCCGAGCGCATAGAACGCCCGCGCGATCAGGTTGTTCACCGAAAAGGCCACAAGCCCCGGCGCGAGGCACAGCAGCGCGTAGGTCGTGCGGGCGGTGGATTCCGGGGTAAACTCGCCGCGCTCGAACAGCAGCCGGATCATCGGTCCGGCCAGGGTCAGCAGCAGCACCGCGGCGAGGCCGTTGATGAAGACCACCTGGAGCAATCCCTCGCGAAACACCTGCCGGAACTCGGGCAGCTTCTTCTCCGCCGCCAGCGCGCTGAGTTCGGTCAGGAGAAACGTGGCGAGCGACACGCCCACAATGCCCTGGGGCAGCTCCATCAGGCGCACCGCGTAGTTGAACGAGGCCACCGCCGTGTCGGACACCCGATAGGCAATGAACTGCGTGATGACAACGTTGAACTGGTAGGCGGCGACGCCGATCGTCGCCGGTGCCATTCGCCGGGCCACCAGTTTGACCGTGGCGTCGCGGAAAGGATTCACCCAGCGGAAGCGGAACCCTTCCTTGCGCAGCGCAGGCAGTTGGAACAGCGCCTGAACCAATCCGGCGATTACCAACCCGACGGCGAGCCCGAAGACTTGGCTCTCCTTTCGCCAGCCAAATTGCGGAGCCAGCCAGAACACAGAGGCGATCATCACCACGTTGAGCGACGCCGCACCGAGGGCGGGCAGGAAGAAGTGCCCGCGGGCGTTCAGGATGCCGATGAACACGGCCGCCAGGCAGACGAGGCCGAGATACGGGAACATCACGAACAGCAGCCGGGCCACGAGCTCCTGTCTCAACTCCAGCGGCAGGAACAGGACCGCGCAGGCGAGTCCGGCCATACCCAGCGTGACCAGCAGCGAACAGACGGCGACGAGGGCGCAGATCACGGAGTTGGCCGCCTGCCAGGTCGCGGCCTCACCCTCGTTGGCCTCCTTGTCCTTGAAGATCGGCACAAAGGCCGCGGTCAGCGCTCCCTCGCCCAACAGCCGCCGGAAAAGGTTCGGGATTTGCTGCGCCGTGATGAAGGCGCTGGCCACCCGGGAATCGCCCATAAAATGCGCATAGACGGACTCCCGCACAAAGCCGAGGATGCGGCTGATGAGCGTGGCCGCCCCGGCCGCGCCGGAAGATCGCAGGAGTCGAGACATGTGGCGGGCCGAGCCTCCGGGAAAACCCGCCGCGTGGCCAATCCGGAATCGCCCACGACCAAGGGCCAGGGATTCGATCCCGCGCCGGGGTCATTGGTTCTTGGTCCCCGCTCACGGGTCACTATCGTCGGCCCCGTGCCCGCCGAAGAAGCGCCGCCCCACGATCTGCTCACCCCGCTCAAGGAGGTGTTCGGCTATTCGTCGTTCCGGCCGCTGCAGGAGGACATCATGCGCGATGCGCTCGCCGGCCGGGATGTCTTCGCCCTGCTGCCCACCGGCGGCGGCAAGTCGCTGTGCTTTCAGCTGCCGGCGCTGGTCCGGCCCGGGCTCACGGTCGTCATCTCCCCGCTCATCGCCCTCATGAAGGACCAGGTGGATGCGCTCCAGGCCAACGGCGTCGCGGCGACCTATCTGAATTCGACTCTCGCGGACACGGAACGCAGCGCCCGCTGGCGCGGCCTGAATGCCCGCGAGTTCAGGCTGCTCTACGTTGCCCCCGAGCGCCTCATGGTTGGCACGATGCTCGACGACCTCAACCGCTGGGGCGTCAACCTGATCGCCGTGGACGAGGCTCACTGCATCAGCGAATGGGGCCACGATTTCCGTCCCGAGTATCGCCAGCTCCGCAGCCTGCGGGACCGGATGCCCGACTTGCCGTTCATGGCGCTCACCGCGACCGCCACCGAACGCGTCCGCGCCGACATCATCGGTCAGCTGCACCTGCGCGAACCGTCGGTGTATGTCGCCAGCTTCAACCGCCCCAACCTGACCTACCGTGTGGTGCCCAAGTCCGGCGGTTACCGGCAGGTGCTCGATTTCCTGCGCGAACGGCCGAAGGACAGCGGCATCGTCTACTGCGCCAGCAGGGCCGGGGCGGAGAACCTCGCCGCGAAGCTCACCACCGACGGCATCCGGGCCGCCCCCTATCACGCCGGCATGGAAAAGGAGGACCGAAGCTCCAGCCAGGACCGGTTCCTGCGCGACGAGGTCCGCGTGGTGTGCGCGACGATCGCGTTCGGCATGGGCATCAACAAGCCCAACGTCCGCTTCGTCCTCCACTACGATCTCCCCAAGAACATCGAAGGCTACTACCAGGAAACCGGTCGCGCCGGCCGCGACGGACTGCCCAGCGAATGCCTCCTGCTCTTCAGTCCCGGCGACGTCGTGAAGCAGTCCCGCTTCATCGACGAGAAGACTGACGAGAACGAGCGCCGCATCGCCCGCCAACAGCTCCAGACGATGACGCACTACGCCGAGTGCCCGGAGTGCCGGCGGGTGATGCTGCTCGACTACTTCGGCGAGGAGTTCTCCGCCGAGGACTGCGGCGCGTGCGACAACTGTCTCGCGCCCCGCTCGACCTACGACGGCACGCTCGCGGCGCAGAAGCTCATGAGCTGTGTCTTCCGTATCCGGCAGAAAGGCGGTTTTGCCGTCGGGCTCAACCACGTCGTCGCGGTGCTCACCGGCAGCGAGAGCGAAAAGGTCCGGCAATGGGGCCACGACCAGCTCACGACCTACGGCATTGGGCAGGAACATTCCCGCAATGAATGGGGCGCCATCGCCCGCGAGCTGATGCGCCTCGGTTACCTCGCGCAGAGCACCGGCCAGTTCCCAACTGTGGAGGTCACGGGCGAGGGCATGGCGGCGCTGAAGGATCGGCGGAAGATCACGCTCACCAAACCGCTGGAACCCTCCGCGCGCCGCACGGAACGCGCCGGAGAGATCAGCTGCGACGAACTGCTCTTCGACAAGCTGCGCCAGCTCCGCAAGCAGCTGGCCGACGCACAGGGCCTGCCCGCCTACATCGTCTTCGGCGACAACACGCTTCGCCTCATGGCCCGGCAATATCCGGCCACCGAGGGGGAACTCCGTCGCGTGTCCGGCGTCGGCGACGCCAAGTGGAAAGCCTACGGCCCGCAGTTCCTCGAGGAGATCCGCGCGCATCTGCAGACGAATTCGCGCCAGATGTTCGCCGAGGAGTCCTTCACCGCGCCGGCCACCCGACCCGCGGCGAAGTCCCGCGGGGAACTGCTGACCGAAACCGTCCGCGAAACGCTTCGGCTCTACCGCGGTGGGCTCACTCCCGCCACCATTGCCCGCCAGCGCGACCTCAAGGAGAGCACCGTAGCCTCACATTTGGCGAACGCCGTCGAGGCCGGAGAGGCGATTGACCTTTCGCAGGTCTTCACATCCGCCCAGGCCGCCGAAATGCAGGCCGCCTTCGAACAGGCCGGCTGGGCGATGCTGAGCGGTGCCCACTCAGTGCTCGGCGGTCGCTATGACTATTCGGTCTTACGCCTGTTCCGGGCCGCCCAGGCGGCCGGCCAGATCGGCGGCTCAAAGTAGGACCGCGCGCGGCGACGCCACATTTTTTGGGCGCCGTCGCCATCACGCTGAGGTTGGCCAAGGTGAGTCCCGCCACTTCGGAGATAGCCGGCCGCCCTGAATGGTCGAAAATCAGTGTTGTCCGTCGCCCGGCCCGGAGTGTCATGCTACCAACCGAAAGCCACCGCCAGATGTTCACCCGCGAACAGTGCCCCAATCCCACACCGGTCCAACACCGGCCCGCGCAACCCGTCTTATGGCCGCGGAATCGCTCGGCTACCCGGCGCGTCGGCACCACGCTCTTCCGATTCCTGGGGGCCGGAATGTTGGCGGTCTCCCTTCGGGCCGCGGAGCCGTCACCGGCGGATTCCCATGCCGGCAAGCTTTTCGAGAAATACTGCTTCGACTGCCACGGCGATGGCATGGACAAGGGCAGCTTCGCCCTCGATACGCTGCTCGCGTCCGGCCAGGGCGAGACCAACCGCTTCCTGTGGGTGAAGGCGTGGACCATCGTCCGGCACGGCTTCATGCCGCCGGCCGATGCCGATCCGCTGCCCGAAACCGACCGCAAGGCGATCACCCAATGGATCGAGCAGCAGCGGCTCGGCGTGGATTACCGGAATCCCGACCCGGGCCGTGTGACCGTCCGGCGCCTGAACCGGATGGAATACGAGTTCACGATCCAGGACCTGTTCGGCGTCAGCCCGGTGGCCGAAGGCGAGTTCAGCAGCGACGCCAGTTCCAGCCGCCAGCGCCTGCGCGACCTATTGCCCCCCGACGACACGGCGTTCGGCTTCGACAACAACGGTGACTTCCAGACGCTTTCACCGGCGCTGTTGGAAAAGTATTTCGACCTCGCGGAATACGTCGTGGACCACGTCATCGCCAAGGGCGGCCCACGCTACCCCATGCGCGCGGTGGACGCCGGACCGGTCAAAATCACGAAAGTGGCCGATTCCAAGGAGACCGATCACCGGCTGGAATTCGAGCTGGCCAAGCCCGGCAAATACCGCGTCGAAGCGCAGTTCCCGCTGGGCGGCTGGCAGGATTACGGGGGCGCGTATGACTTCGCGCTGCGCTTGGACGACCAACGCATCGCCCAGGACATCGTCGAGATCGGCGGCCAGCGCATCTACAAGTTCACCAACGAGGTCACGCTGGCAGCAGGCCCGCATGCGTTCGCCTATTCTACGGATCCGCTTAAGCCGGCGTTGAACGGCAAAACGAACCACCTTGAACTGCGCCCCAAGTTCCGGCTGACCGGTCCCATCGCGCCCGCGAACTTAGAGTATCCCGAGCCCCATCGGCGCCTGTTCTTCCAGGGCCAAGCCCCGGCCGAAGCCGCCCAGCGCCGTGATTATGCCCGGGCGATCATGCAGCGGGTGGCGGACCGCGCGTTCCGGCGTCCGGCGTCGGAGGCGGCCGTCCGGCGCCTGACCGATCTGGTGCTGCGTTCGGAAAAGTTCGAGGACGGCGTCGGGCTGGGCCTGATGGCGATCCTCACGTCGCCGCAGTTCATCTTTCGCAGCGAAGTCCAGCCCCGACCGGACGATCCGAAGTCCGTCCATCCGCTCGACGAATACGCGCTCGCGTCGCGCCTCTCGTATTTCCTCTGGCTCAGCCTGCCCGACGACGAACTGACCGCCCTGGCGAAGCGCGCCGAACTGCGGAAGAACCTTCGACCGCAGGTGAAGCGGATGTTGGCTGATCCAAAGTCGGAGCGTTTCTTCGAGGACTTCCCCGGCCAATGGCTCCGCACGCGCAACGTCCTCATGGCGCCAATCAACCGTGACGCGGTGCTGAATCCGGTGCGTGGCGCGATGAAGCGCGAGACCGAGATGCTCTTCGAGCACATCGCGCGCAATGACCGCGACCTGCTCGAACTGCTCACGGCCGACTACACTTTCGCGGACGAGCCGCTCGCGAAGTTCTACGGGCTGACGAACCACGCCGGTGGCGGCTTCCAAAAAGTCAGCCTCACGCCCGAAAGCAAACGCGGCGGCATCCTCACGCACGGCAGTTTCCTCGTGGCGTCGTCGAATCCCAACCGCACCTCGCCGGTGAAGCGCGGCGTGTTCGTGCTGGAGAACCTCCTGGCGATCCATCCGCCACCACCGCCGCCGAGCGTGCCGTCGCTGGACGACGCGAAGAAGGAGGGCGTGATGCCCAAGACCGGCAGCGGCCAACTCGCCCTGCACCGCGAAAACAAAGCCTGCGCGGCGTGCCACGCGCACTTCGATCCCATCGGCCTGGCGCTGGAGAACTACGACCTGATCGGCCAATGGCGCACGGAGGAGGCCGGCGAACCGATCGCGCCCAGGGAGAAGACGATCACCGGCCAGACGCTGACGGGCATCGAGGGGCTGAAAGAGATGTTCCGGGACCGTCGGCAGCAATTCTACGGCTGCGTGAGCGAAAAGCTGCTGACCTACGCGCTCGGCCGCGGGCTCGATCCCGGCGACGCCGTCACGGTGGACCGCATCGCCGACCAGGTGGCGCAGGACGGCGGCAGGTTCTCCACGCTGCTCCTGGCCGTGATCGACAGCCCGCCCTTCCAGATGCGGCGCGGCGACGACGGCCTCGTGAAGACGCCCCCGCGATCCTTCGTGCCCGAAGCCCCGCCGCCCGAGCAGCGCAAGGGCCGCCGTCGGAACCGGCCGGCGAATCCAGAGCTTGTGCAGAAGGAACCCGTAACCAACGCCGTCGTTTTGCCGGAGGCGAAACTTACCGTGGAGAAATGAGCATGCACTTCAAGGTGGGCCGTCTGCTATGCACAATCTTGTCGATATTCATTTGTATGGTGGGCTTCGGCGACGACACCAACCTGCCACCGTTCAAACGCTTGTTGCTTCCTCATGATATCAGCCTCGACGTGCCGACAAGTTGGATAGGTTTCACACCATCAATGAAGGCACAGATTGCGGCAACCACTCAGGCTGCTGTCGATCTCTCCGGGCTCGACTACGAAGTTCGGCAGTTGAATCAGTTGCTCGATATTCGCCAACCCCTCACAAACTCTTACGCGAGACTGATCTTGTCAGTCGCTGTTGGAGAGAGATTGACGCAACTGCAGGTCAAAGCGCTAACCAAGCCTGAGCTTGAGGAGTTGGAGTCGGAATACAAAACCAACATCGAGACGATGGCGAAGCAGATGACGCTTCGAATCATTGAGTGGCATCCGCTGGAGAGGCGAGACGTCAACGACAAGACCTATTTCGTTGTGCGCTTCGTGAGGTCCTCGCCGACTGTCGGACAGAGCACCTACGTCGAGATGTATCAACTTCACGACGCAGACAAGAGTGTCAATTTCAGTATCGAATACCGTTTCGCTGACAAGGTCTTGTGGGATGCTGTCTGGCGCAGGAGCTTGACTTCACTTCGAGTTGGAAATCCCCAACGTAAGGACAGCAGATCTACGGAGTTCCGCTCACCACAGCACAAATTCGCGATTTCCTATCCGGAAAACTGGCAACCCTTGCCTCAATTGGGAGGGCGGATGGTTATGCATGTCGGCGGGCGGATTGGTGAGCAGAAGGCGAGCATGAATGCGATTGTCTCCGAAGATGAGAGTTTCCGTGTCATGAAGACCGAGGATTACTTGGGGACGGTGAAGCAGAAGGACTTTCTGGATATTGCCTCGTTGTCCATGTCCGAGGTGAAGATGCACCGATGGGAGACTAAATACGAAGTCGGAGGACAGTCGGCCTTAATGTTCATCTACTCAGGAATTGTCGACGGAGAACGCCAGGCCACATTGACCGTTCAAACCATCAAGGACGGACGCCTATACACCATCGCTTTCAACTCTCCGGCAGGGGACTTCCCGGTGATCTATTTGGAGTTGAAGCACATTTTGGATTCCTTCCGTTTCATCAAATGAACCTATGATCCTCCTCCCTTCGCGCTCCTTCAGCCGCCGTGGCTTCCTCCGCGGCGCCGGCCTCTGCCTCGCGTTGCCCATGCTTGATTCGCTGCCCTGCTCCAAGGCGCTTGCGGCCACGCTGCCCAAGGCGGCCACCACGGCGAGCGGGATGCCGCTGCGGATGGGCTTCATCGCCTTCGCCAACGGCTCGAACTACGAGCGCTGGCTGCCCAAGGGTGATGGCCGCGACTACGAGCTGAACGAGACCTTCGCGCCGATGGCGGAGCTGAAGGACCGGTTCCAGATCATCACCAACCTCGCCCACGACGCCGCGAACAACTGGGGCGACGGCCCCGGCGACCACGCACGCTCGGGTGCGACCTTCCTCACCGGCTGCCACGCCTGGAAGACGCTCGGCTCGCGGTTGCACCTCGGCATTTCCGTGGACCAGATCGCCGCCCGGCAGGTCGGCCACCTCACGCGGCTCGATTCGCTCCAGCTCGGCGTCGAGGGGGCGCGCCTGTATGGCTCGTGCGACACCGGTTATCCGTGCGCCTACCAATACAACATCTCGTGGGCTTCCGAGTCGCTGCCGCTCGCGCCCGAGGCGAACCCGCGGCTCGTCTTTGAAAAGCTCTTCGGCGGCGGCGGCGCCGACGAACGCGCCGCGAACCTCCGCCAGCGCCTGGCCCGCCGGAAGAGCGTGCTCGACTTCGTGCTGGAGGATGCCCGCAGCCTGAACCGCGAACTGGGCCGCAACGACCGGCAGAAGCTCGAGGAATACCTCGCCGGCATCCGCAAGATCGAGACGCAGATCGAGAAGGCCGAACGCTTCAGGCTGCCCGACCCCGCCATCGGCGAACCATCCGGTCCGCCCGAGGACCATCTCGCGCACGTGGACCTCATGTATGAGCTGATGGCGCTGGCGTTCCAGACCGACTCGACGCGTGTCGCCAGCTTCTGCGTCGCGCCCGAGGGCAGCAACCGGCCGTTCCCCACGCTCGGCATTTCCGAGGGCCACCACTTCCTCACGCATCACGCCGGCAGCAAGGACAAGATCCTCAAGGTCGCCCAGATCGAGCGCTGGTATATGGAACGCTTCGCGAAGTTCCTCCGCACGCTCGACACGATGAAGGACGCCGACGGCACCTCCGTGCTGCACAACTCGATGATCGTCTACGGCTGCGCGATCGGCGACGGCAACCGGCACAACCACGACGAACTTCCCGTCGTCCTCGCCGGCCAGGGCGGCGGCTCGCTCCAGGCCGGCCGCCACCTCAAGCTCGGCCAGGCCACGCCCATGACCAACCTCTACACCTCGCTGCTCGACCGCATGGGCGTGCAGGCCGAGAAAGTCGGCGACAGCACCGGCCGGATGGCGAGCATCTAGCGGCGGTGGAACTGCCGTTGCCCCGCGTGGGCACAACCGGCAGCGACACAAATTGCTTACGCCGCCAGCTTCACCGCCCGCTTCAGCTTCGCGCTCTTCACGGCGGCGTCCACGATCTCCTGGCCGATGCGGCCGTGGGGGAAAGGCCGGTGGACCGCGTTCAAGATTAAGTCGGAATGCACATGCCAAGCCCCGGTCGGAAAAACTCCCTCGACCTCGAAAGACCTTCAATTGAGACTGATTCGAATGGATTCCCTTCGATGTCGGCAGCCAACTCTGCGAGCTTTCGGATATTGCCGAGTAAAACCGAGAAAGCCCCTCGCCTGATTTGATCTCTGGTTCCCAAGGCCATGTAATGTCCCCAGTTTTCCCCCTCAATCGCAGTCCGTCGCAATTGAAGGGATTCCCCTGAAAGTGAGAAAACCATCATCGGAAGCCATTAGTCGTCCGGCACTTCTTCGAGCGCACGATACCAACTTTGGAGAGTGAATGGCGTCAGGCGCTGGCTGCCGAAAGCGAAAATCATTCCCTGCGCCGACCACCGCGTGTCCGCAGCTTTTGAGCACTCAACCAAGCTGGCGAAATTCTTAAAACCATCGAGAAACTCTGTCTTCGTCAGCCGTGTCTTTACTTCAATTGCACAAACCAGTGCTCGTGGATGAATGACCGCAAAGTCTCCATCTTGCATGAAGTATGCACACGGGTCGTTTTCATCGACGATTAGGATATCAACTTGGCGTGATGCCTTTCCGGTTCCCGCGTAAACGAAACCCGTCTTCACGCCGAACCGTGCTGGCAAGATCTCGCGAATCGTCCGTCGTAAAATCGCCTCATTGTAAGCCCCTACTGTGGGCGCGTGCTGTGTGAAGTGCGCTACCCTCTTGAACTTGCTCAACAGCTCGTTGACCAAGCTTTCGTAGAAGCCGGAAGCAACGTCGGCCTTGTTGTTGAGTCGTTTTGGCAAGGTTTGGACTTAACGATGGGCGCTACGCCTTAGCCCAGCTTCACCGCCCGCTTCAGCTTTGCGCTCTTCACGGCGGCGTCCACGATCTCCTGGCCGATGCGGCTGATGGGCAGGCTCACTGGGCCTTCCAGCGGAACGCCCTTGTCCAAGCAGTGCAGGAGGTATTGCACCGGGTTCTGGTGCGGGGCCTTGGGCGCGGGCGCGGGCACTTGGTGGGGCACGGGTTTCTTCCGCGTCTGCACGGTCACGTAGTCGTCGTAGTCGTAGCTGCTTACGGTGCCGTCGGTGCCGAGGATCACGAAGCCGCACTTGGGCTGCGGCTGGATAATCCAGGGGTCGGTAAACGTGCCCCAGCGGGTCTCGAACTTCGACAGGCCGTGCGCGTAGTGGGCGACGACGATGCTATGCTCGTCCACCTCCAGGCCGGCCGGTTCGTCCACCGTGGCGGTGACCTCGAGGGGGCGGCGTCCGCCCTGATACCAGGTGCCGAGCGTGGTGCCGTAGCCGAGGTAGTCGAGCAGCGAGCCGCCACCCTGCGCCTGCTTGTAGAACCAGGAATGCGGCTTTTCCTTCGCGACCTGTTCGCGGGTCTTCTCGTCCTTGTCGGCGCCGTGGAACAGCGGGCCGCGGTTGCCGCCGATGTGCCAGACGTTGAGCACCTCGCCGATGACGCCTTTGGAGATCAGTTCGTAGGACTTCCGGTGGGAACCGACCCATTGGAGCGGCCAGTTGATCATCAGGGTCTGGTCCTTGCCCATGGCCTTGACCATGGCGTCGGCTTCCTTGAGCGACGCGGCGAAGGGCTTCTCCACCGTGATATGCGGACCGTAGGGGGCGACCTTCTTCACCCATTCGCCGTGCTTCGACGCGGCGGGGCACAGGATGACGACGTCGGGCTTGGTCTTTTCCAGGCACTCGCGGTAGTCGGTGAAGGCCCGGTCGCGGCTGACGAGCCCCTTGCGGATCGCCTCCTCCATGCGCGCGGGCTTCTCGTCGCTGATGCCGACAATCTCCGCGTGCGGATGCTCGTGCGTGTAGCGGAGCAGATCGCCCATGTGGAAGTGGTCGAAGTTGATGCCGGCGATTTTCCAGGTGCGCTTTTTCATGGAGAACGGATGCCGTCAGCGTGGCCGCGGCGGTTGCCAATGCGAAGGGCAAAATCGTCCCGACGATCAACTCGTTCCGCCGCAATCCGCGTCATCCCGCTTCCCCTCGCGCCGAAGTTTTGGACACTCTCCGCCCGTGAAGCCGCATTCCCCGTATCTCTTCGCCATCAGCCTGGCCGCCTCCGGCCTCCGGGCCGCCGACACTCAGGTGCCGACCACGCTCCTCCACACCAGCGAGCCTAACCTGGAGGTCACCGTTTGGGCCGCCTCGCCGATGTTCCGCAATCCGACCAACTTGGATTTCGACAAGGACGGCCGAATCTGGGTGGCGGAGGGCGTCAACTACCGCAGCCACTCGAAGCGCCAACCGGAAGGCGACCGCATCATGGTGTTGGAGGATACCGACGGTGACGGCAAGGCGGACAAGTCGTGGGCCTTCGTGCAGGAGCCGTTCCTGCTCGCGCCGATGGGCGTCGCGGTGGTGGACAACAAGGTCATCGTCTCGATGGCGCCGGACATCATCGTTTACACCGACGTGAACCGGGACCTGAAGTTCGATCCCGCCGTGGACAAACGCGAGGTGCTGCTCACCGGCTTCAACGCCCGCATCCACGACCACACCATTCACAGCGTTACGGTCGGCCCCGACGGCCAGTGGTATTGGAACTCCGGAAACTGCGGCGCGCAGTTCACCGACAAGTCGGGCAAGACCTTCCGCATCGGCAGCGCCTACGATCCCGGCCAGGCTGACCTCGGCTGGAGGCCCACCGAGATTGCCGGTCAGCGCAGCGACGATGGCTACGTGTGGGTCGGCGGCTTCGCGGCCCGCATGAATCCCGACGGTTCGGGCGTGAACATCATCGGGCACAACTTCCGCAACAGTTACGAGCAGACCGTCACGTCGTTCGGCGATGTGTTCCAGAACGACAATGACGATCCACCGGCCTGCCGCACGGCGTTCCTGCTCGAATACGGCAACGCGGGCTTCTGCTCCTTCGACGGCAAACGCTCCTGGGGCGCCGACCGTCGGCCCGGCCAGAGCATTCCCACCGCGGAATGGCGCCAGGAAGATCCCGGCACCATGCCCGCCGGCGACGTCTATGGCGGCGGTTCGCCGACCGGCATCGCGTTCTACGAGGACGGTGCGCTGGGCAAGGCCCAACGCGGCCTGCTGTTGAGCTGCGAACCCGGCCGCAACGTCGTGTTCGGCTACTTCCCGAAGCCGGACGGCGCGGGTTTCAGGCTCGAACGCTTCGACTTCCTCACCAGCAACAAGGAAGGCGAGTTCGCCGGCACCGACTTCAAGGGCGGACGCAACGAGGGCCGCGAGCTGAAGACGATGTTCCGCCCCAGCGACGTGGGCGTGGGTGCGGATGGCGCGATCTACGTGGCGGACTGGTTCGACGCGCGCGTCGGTGGTCACGCGGACTGGGACGAAACCACTTCTGGCACGATCTACCGCATCGCGCCGAAGGGCTTCAAACCGAAGGTCGCGAAGGTGGACTTCAACACGCTGGAGGGAGCGATCGCCGGACTGAAAAGTCCCGCGGTGAACGTGCGCGGAGCGGCGCAGGAAGGCATCCGGCGTCATGGCGAAAAGGCGGTGAAGCCGGTCGCCAAGCTGCTGAAGGATGAGAATTCCTTCGTGAAGGCGCGGGCGGTTTGGCTGCTGTCGCAACTTGGCGTTGACGGAATCGAGAAGGTGGAATCGCTTTTGAAGGACAAGGACACCCAGACTCGCATCGCTGCCTTCCGGGCGCTGCGACGACAAGTCCGCCAAGGATTCGAAACCAAGACGAAGCGTTGGGATTGGACAATCACCGGTGCTGGCTTCCTGGAAGTTTCGTCACGGCTAGCCGGCGATTCTTCAGTTGCGGTTCGCCGGGAAGTTGCACTTGCGATGCGCGATCAACCGCTTGAGCGTTCAAGTGAGATTCTTCTCAAGCTCGCCCAAGGCTTTGACGGCCAGGACCGCACCTATCTCGAAGCCTGGGGCACCGGCGCGACCGGCAAGGAATCGCACGTTTACGACGCCACCAAAGCCAAGCTTGGCCACGCCGATCCGCTGAAGTGGTCCGATAAGTTCGCCTGGCTCGCCTGGCGCCTGCACCCGGCGCAAAGCGTCGCCGACTTCAAGGTCCGCGCCTTGTCCGCCTCGCTCGACGACGCGAACCGCAAGCGCGCGTTGACCGCCATCGGCTACAACGCCACGCAGGAAGCCGCGGACGCCATGCTCGAAGTCGCCGCCAAGACCGACAAGACGGTGAAGGCCGAGGCGCTCTGGTGGCTGCTCAACCGCAAGGATTCCTCGTGGAAGGACTTCGGCGTGAACGCCGCCCTCAAGGCCCGTGGCATCTACGATCCAGATGCCGTCGAACTGACCGAAGCGCTCATCCCCGCCGCCGAGGCGCCCAAGTTCACCGTCGCCGACGTGCTCGCGCTCCGGGGCGACGTGAAACGCGGCGGCGAGAAGTTCGCCAGCGTCTGCTCCAGCTGCCACCGCGTCGGAGACTTCGGCACCGAATACGCCCCGAACCTGACCGGTTGGGCCAAACGGCAAACCACCGAGGTCTTCGTGAATTCCGTGATCAATCCCAGCGCCGACATCGCGCAGGGCTTCAGCGGCGCATTGCTCAAGCTCAAGAACGGCGGCGAGATCCACGGTCTGGTGCTCTCCGAAGGCGACCCGCTGATCGTGCAGTCCGCCGGCGGCCTCACGCAGACGGTTCCGCGCAAGCAGCTGGCCGACCGCAAGGGTCTCGGCCGTTCGCTCATGCTCAGCGCCGACCAGCTCGGCCTCACAGCCCAGGACGTCGCCGACCTCGCCGCGTGGCTGAAGACGAAGTGACCCGGTGCCGTCGGTGGCCCGAGTCGTTTCCGACGGCATTTGCATCCGTGAACATCGTGTGAGTTTCCTAAACTCCCAGTTTCAAAAACTCACGCGGCTGGGCGTCGTGTTCGGCGCCCTCGTCGTCGCCTGGTTCCAGGCCGTTGGCGCGTCGTCCGGTTGGCCGGCGTGGCGCGGGCCGGCGGCGAACGGCACTTCGCCCGACGCCACGCCGCCCCTCACCTGGAGCGAGACGAACCATGTCCGGTGGAAGCTGGCCCTGCCAGGCCAGGGACACGCCTCGCCCATCATCGTGGGCGACCGCGTCATCGTGCTCGTCGCGGCGCCTTTCGGTGACGCCCAGCCAGCTGTCCATGATTCGGCGCCGGGCGTGCACGACAGCGTGCCGGTCACGCACCGGCACCGGTATTCCGTGCTGGCGGTGAGCCGCGCTGCCGGCGGCGTCCTGTGGCAGACGCCGGTGCGCGAAGACTGGCCGCACGAGGGCGGGCACACGACCGGCAGCCAGATCTCCGGTTCACCGGTCACCGACGGCCAGTTCATCTACGCCAACTTCGGTTCGCGCGGCCTGTTCTGCCTCGACACGAACGGCGCCATCCGCTGGCAAAAGGATCTTGGCCGGATGCAGACGCTGCACGCGCATGGCGAGGGCAGTTCGCCTGTGCTGCACGGCGAGCTGCTGATCGTGAAATGGGATCACGAGGGCGGCTCCTTCCTTTGCGCCCTGGACAAACGCACCGGCGAAACGCGCTGGAAAGTCGCGCGCGACGAGAAGACTTCCTGGTCCACGCCCCTGCTGGTCGAACAGGACGGCCGGACGCAGCTCGTGGTCAGCGCCTCCCAACGCATCCGCAGTTACGATCCCGCGGACGGCGCCCTGCTGTGGGAATGCGCCGGGCTGACGGACAACGTGGTTGCCTCGCCGGTTTTCCATCGGGGACTCGTGATCGCCGGCAACAGCTACTATACGCAGTCCATGCTGGCGATCCGCCTGGCCGGTGCGCGCGGCGACGTCACTGGCACGACCAACATCGCGTGGTCCATGAAGCGCCTGACACCCTACGTGGCGTCGCCGCTGCTTTACGGCGACACGCTGTATCACCTCCGCCACAACCAAAACGTCCTCGTGCGCCTCGATCCCGCGACCGGCGAATTCCGGGGCGCTCCGTTGCGCGTGGAGGGCATCCGCGACTTCATCTTCGCCTCGCCGGTGGGCGCCGCCGGACGGATCTATGTGACCGGTCGCGATGGCACCACGGTCGTCCTGCGGCACGATGCCGAAAATGCGCCCCTTGCGGTGAACCGCCTGGACGACCGCATCAGCGCCTCCGCCGCGCTGGTGGACGGCGAACTTTATCTGCGGGGCGAGAAGTCGCTGTATTGCCTGGCGGAACGTTGACCGCGAGGCGGGCACACGCCCGCATCCCATTCCGATTCGCCAGTGCGCGAACGGCCGCTAACCTTCCGCCCCAAATGCTCCTGGAACTATTGATGCTCCTGGGCGGGCTCGCGCTCATCGTCAAAGGCGGCGACTTCTTCGTGGCGGCCGCCATCCGTCTGGCGGAGTTCCTGCGCATGCCCCGCGTGGTAATCGGCTCGACCCTCGTGAGTCTGGCCACCACCACGCCGGAACTGGTCGTTTCCGTCATGGCCGGCCTGCGCGGCGAGTCCGGCCTGGCAGTTGGCAACGCCGTCGGCTCCTGCATCTGCAACATCGGGCTCATCCTCGGTGTGACAGCCAGCCTCAAGCAGGTGGACGTGCATTTCCGCGCGCTACGCACGCCGCTGTTCGCCATGTGCGGCTTTGGTGGGCTCCTGCTGCTGATGACACTCGATCTTTCGTTGGTCCGTTGGCAGGGCGGGCTGCTGCTCGTGGGTGGCTTGGGCTACTTCGCGTGGGATTTCTGGCAGCACTGGCGCCGCCGCCAACCGGAGGAAGTGGCCGAGGCCACCGCCATCGAAGCGGAAATGGCCGCGGCCCGCTGGGTGTGGGTGCAGACCAAGGCCGGAACCGTGGTTCAGTTCCTCTTCGGAGCCGGCGTCGTCGTGGCGGGAAGCCGGCTGCTCGTGGAAGGGGCCGTGGGCGCCGCGGGCCGGCTGGGCATTCCGTCCATCGTCATCGGCCTGACCGTGGTGGCGGTGGGCACCTCGTTGCCGGAATTGGTGACCGCCGTGACGTCGGCGCGAAAATCCGTCAGCGATCTGGCGGTGGGCAACGTGCTCGGCGCCAACATCGCCAACCTGAGCCTCATCGTGGGCGCGGCGGCGGTCATCCAGGAGGTGGGCATGGACCGGTTGACGCAGGTCTTCAACTTCCCGGCGCTGCTGGCGGTCATGGCCCTGCTGTTCTGGATGCTGCGGACCAAAACCCGGGTGGGCCGGCGCGAAGGCATGGCTCTGCTCGGCGTGTATGCGGCCTATCTCGTCGGCGTGGTGACGGTCACTCTCCTCGCGGCACGATAGGCCGCGCACGCTCGGAATTCGGCGCCATGCGGTAGCTGGATTCGCCATTACCCATCCGGTCGCCCGGTCCCAAAGTGCTTGTCGTGCCGACGACGATTGGTTGCGATGGCGGCAACATGAACCGCCGTTTCCCGCTGCAGCTGCTTTTGGCCGGCACCCTTGCGACCACTGCCACTCTGACCGCCGGCGACTGGCCACAGTGGCGCGGTCCCGGCCGCGACGGGGTCACCACTGAATCCGGCTGGAACGACACGTGGCCGGCTGACGGTCCGCCGGTGGCGTGGAAGGCAAAGGTCGGCTTGGGATACTCGTCGTTCGTGGTCGCGGGCGGCCGCGCCTATACGCTGGGCCACGCGGACAACGCCGATACCATGTTCTGCTTCGACGCAGATTCGGGCAAAGTGCTATGGAAGCATTCCTATCCGGCCGAGCTCGGAGACAAATACTTCGACGGCGGCACCACCGGCACACCGACGACCGACGGCGACCGGGTCTATTCGTTGAGCCGCTGGGGCGACCTCTTCTGTTTCGAGGCGGCCACGGGTAAGGTGGTTTGGTCCAGGAACATCCAGCAGGAGACCGGCGCCCGGGTGCCCGAGTGGGGTTTCGGCGGGGCACCGCTCGTGTCCGGCAACCTGCTCCTCCTGAACGTGGGCGACGCCGGCGTGGCCGTGGACAAGGCCACCGGGAAAACCGCCTGGAAGTCTGCTCCCAAGAGCGCGGGTTACTCGACGCCGCTCCCGGTGACCCTCGCCGGCAAGCCGCTGGCGCTCCTCGCTTCCGCCCAATCCTATGTCGCCGTGGACCCCGCCACCGGCAAGGAGGCATGGCGCGCCAAATGGGTGACGCAATACGAGGTGAACGCGGCCGATCCAATCGTGAAGGACGACCGCATGTTTCTCTCGACCGGCTACGGCAAGGGCGGCGGCCTGTTCAAACTGGGGACGGCCGAACCGGAACTCACCACCAAGGTCAAAGCCCTGCGCACCCAGATGAATGCGGCCGTGCTGTTCGGCGGGCATCTTTTCGGCGTGGATGGCGACACCTCGGAAAAGGCCTCGCTCAAATGCGTCGATTTCGGCACCGGCGCCGAGAAATGGGTGCAACCGGGCTTTGGCTCCGGCGGCGTCATCGTGGCCGACGGCAAGCTGATCGCCCTGAGCGGGACCGGCGAACTCCTCATCGCACCGGCGAAATCGGACGGGTTCACGCCAACGACCCGCGCCCAGGTCCAGGGCGGCAAGTGCTGGACCGCACCGGTGCTGGCGAACGGCCGCTTGCTGACCCGGAATTCAAAGGGTGACGTTGTGTGTCTCGACCTGCGCCGGAAATAACCGGAGGAAGATTGCCGCTGAAACGCCCCGATTGGAACAAAAGCGCAAGAGGCCATCATTATGCCGGTCAGTCCTCGGCCCGTTCTCCGCTGGGAGCCATCTTGACGATCCGGGGATCGAACCGGCCCAAGACCTCCACCAGGTCGCTTTGCGCGGCCATCACCTGTTCGATGTCCTTGTAAACCATCGGGGCCTCGTCGAGACCGGCGCTGATGAGGTGAACCCCGCGGTCCTTGAGGACACGGTTGACCTTGTCCCACTCGAACGATTCCAAGGCCTTCTTCCGGCTAACCGAGCGACCGGCGCCGTGGGAGGCCGAGGCGAGTGAATCCGGGTGGCCTTTGCCCCGGACCAAATACCCGGGCGAGGCCATGGAACCGGGTATGATCCCGAGCACGCCCGCACCCGCCGGGGTTGCGCCCTTGCGGTGCACCACCACCTCGCGTTCGCCGCCGGGCAAGGCGTGGCGCTCTTTCCAAGCGAAGTTGTGATGGTTTTCGACATCCAGGAGGACCTCGCAGCCGAGATGGTCGGCGATGTGCCGGTGGATGAGCGCGTGGTTGGCGGCCGCGTAGTCGCCCATCAATTCCATGGCTGCCCAGTATTCCTGCCCTTCGGCCGAGTCCAAGGGCAGCCACGCCAGATGCTTCAGTTCTTTGGGCAGCTCCGGATGCCGTTCGAGCGCCAGCGCGGAGTAATGCTCGCACACGGCCGCCCCGGTGCCCCGGCTGCCGCTGTGGCTGAGCAGGGCCACATATTGGCCGGGAGCAAGATCTCCAATCGGCTGGTCGGTCGCGAACAGGCCGAACTCGACGAAGTGGTTGCCGCTGCCGCTGGTGCCCAACTGCTGCCAGGCACGGTCACGATTGGCCCGGGTGATGGGGCTGACAGACCAGTCCGCCTCCATGACCGCATGGTCGCGGGGGTCGTCAAAGCGGGCGCCGATCCCGAATCGGGTTTCTTCCTCGATCGCTCGGACCAACTTTTCCCGCTTCCGGTCAAGAGCGCGCAGCGGCCAGTCGAGCACGGTCAGCTTCATCCGGCAGGCGATGTCCACGCCGACGGCGTAGGGAATGACCGCTTCTTCGGTGGCCAGCACGCCGCCGATGGGCAGCCCGTAGCCCACGTGGGCATCCGGCATCAGGGCACCGGCCACACTGACGGGCAACTGGCAGGCGCGGGCCATCTGGTTCTGCGCCTCGGGCTCGAGATTGGAACCCCACTGACGCCACTTGGCCCTGGCCTCCTGGATGCTGCGCGGCGAGCGCAGCAGGGCCCGGGCAAAAGGCCCGCGGAGCGGATCGTCCACATGACGCGCAGGCTGCTGCACCAGCAACTCCAACTCGCTGCGGAGCGCGGTTTTGTCGAGTCCCTTGAGGATGTAGCGGGTGATGAACTCCAGTCCGCGACGCATGGCTTCGCCCGGCGGGACACCAAGCCGGATGAGGTCCTGTTGGTTCACGGGGCCAAGGGTTTACTAAAGGCGGTCTCGGGTCGAACCGATAACCAGACAGCCTGTGTGAGGTTCCGACACGAACTAACCAAGTTTGGTATCTGGGCCGAGAACCTTTCTTTCGCTTTAACAATGAGCAGTTATGACAAACACGACGAGCGCGATGGCACGGCAGTTGGCGATGGCTCCCGAAGCGATGCCCGGCTGGCTCCGCGGCGTGGTGATTGTCGGCGTGATGACCCTGCTTGCGCTGGGCATGACTCCGGACGGCGGACGGCACATCCGGGCCACCGCGCTGGAAAACAACGCCAAGTTGATCCTTTCCGCCGGCATCGGGATGGTCACCGCCGGCCGCTTCATGGCCCGCCGGTCGCCGACCGTGGACTGAAGAATCCGCTCTCCCAAACCGGCGGCGGCACCGCCCTGTCCGGGGATCCCATTCCCCGACTCCTCCTTTACTGGTGCCAGTCGCCGTTTTCCTTTTTCCCCGGCCCGCCGTTTGAGCTATATGGAACGCCATTACCGGCGGTTGCCCCGGGCGCAATCCGCCTCTGAACGCCTGAATCATGGATACCCCCAAGCCTTCACTGCTTCACCTCGGAGAACTGTCGATCGCCATCGTGGACGACGATCCGCTGGTCAGTGAGATGGTCGGCGGTTTTTTCGCTGACAAGGCGCGCTTTGCCCAAGTGCTGACGTTCCAGGACGCCAAGTCGGCCTTCGGCCCCTTGGCGCGGCGCCATGTCGATGTGGCTTTGATCGACCTGTATCTCCAGGGCGACTCCGGGCTGCATTGCATCCGGCGGCTGGCGAAAAACCGCAATGCCGGACTGATCATCGCCTATACCAGCAGCGAGGAGCCCAAGATGATTGAGCGGGCGCTTCAGGAAGGGGCGCATGGGTATGTTCTCAAGTCGGAGAAACTCCCTGTTCTCCTGGACAAGGTGCAGCGGGCCATGTCCGGCGAACCCGCCCTGTCGGCCGCGGTCACAAAGACCCTCATTGGACGCCTCGTTTCACAGGGGCCCAATCGCGCCCGTCTCGACCAGCTGACCTCCCAGGAAAACCGGGTGCTGGCGTTGACGGCCGACGGTCTGGCCTGCAAGGCCGTCGCAGAAAAACTCGGCCTCAGCGTGAACACCGTTTACCTCTACAACAAACGCATCCTCAAGAAACTCGGGGTCGCCACGCGTTTGGCGGCGGTCCAGCTGTTCCGCGAGGCGCAGGCCGCCACGGCCACGGCGGATTGAGGCGCTGCGCAAAACAAGTGCGATGAATCTGCCACCCGACATCTCCGCCGGTCTGGACACTTTGGTTGAGGAGCTCGGCAAGATGACCGTCAACCGGGCATTGCAGATGTTCCTGCGCGATTTTCCGGTTCAGATTCAAGAACTGCGGCGCGTTGCCGATGGAAAGCAGCATGAGGAATTCAAGCGGATGGCCCACAATCTCAAAGGACGCTGCGGAATGCTGGGCCTGAAGCCATTGCGCGAGCGCGCCTATGCCGTGGAACTGTCCCACCAAGGACCCACGGCCGGGAAAAGGCAGGCGCTGATCACGGAACTCGAAGCGCACTTTCAGACGTTATCCTCCGGGCTGGCCGACTATCAGAACAAATTGGCTACCCGTCCGGATTGAGGGACCAGTTCGCGCCCAGGGCAAAAAACCCTCAACCGGCGCAATTCTACGCGGAATCCCCTGATAAATCAGCGATTTTCACCCTGTAACGGGCCCTGCGGGCACAATTACTTTTGGGTAGGTCCCACGAATCCTTAACCAGTGTTGGCAACTGGTTGGTGGGGCGGTCCACGCGAAAGCTGGCACCGCTATGAAGACCAAGGACTCGGTCAAAACCATTCGGAGCCGCTTTACGCCGCTCGCCACCACCCTCTCTCTCCTTCCACTCTGCGCGCTCGCCCAAACACCGGCGGACGTCGCAATGGATGTCACCACCACCGTCGCCACCAGTTCACCGGTAATTACCCTGAACTGGCGGGCTGTCAGCGGTGCCTGCGATCCGATCTACATCACCCGCACCGAACTGACGGCCACGGGTCGCGGTTCCGCCCGCAACTTCACGCTGGCTACGAACAGCGTCACCCTCGCCGACACCAACGCCGTCACCGGCCGGCGATATGAGTATGTCGTCAACCAGCGGTATAACTTTAGCGGCTCAACCTGGGTGGTTCGCAGGGCCAGTCTGACCTCGGGTTCGGAATTTCCGCTGACCGAGAACCGGGGCCGGGTGCTGCTGCTGGTGGACAACACCATGTCATCCGCTCTCGCCGGGGAATTGGAAACCCTCGCGGATGACCTGACGTTGGATGGCTGGGTGGTCGTCCGGAAAGACGTCGCCCGGATGAGCGTCTCGCCCGACGACCTGACCGCCGCAGCCGGTGTCGCCCGGACCGCCGAACTGGCCGCGGTCCGGAGCGAGGTCACGGCATTTTACAACGCCGACACCGCCAACTCCCGGGCGGTGATCATCATTGGCCGGGTGCCGGTCCCGTATAGCGGCAAGATCATGCCTGACGGTCACACTGACCACAACGGGGCCTGGCCAACCGACATGTATTACGCGGACATCAACGGCAGTTGGACCGACACGTCCGTCAATTGGAGCGCACCCGGCCGCCTGAACAACATCCCGGGTGACGGAAAGTTCGACCGGAATCAGGCCCCCACCGCTTTGGAACTCGAAGTGGGCCGCATCGATTTCGCCGGCATCGCCGGCAATGGTGCCTCGGAAGCCGCGCAGATCCGGCGGTATCTCAACCGCAACCACGCCTACCGCCACGCCCTGGCGCCGTTCGACAACATCAACCGCGAGGTTCTCGTGGACGACAACTTCGGCTATTTCAACGGCGAGGCTTTCGCGGCAGTGGGATGGAACACGGCGTCAGCAACCGTCGGCCGTGGCAACTCCCGGGCGGGAAAATGGTTCGCCAACGTTTCCGGACGCCCCACCCTGTTCGGCTACGGCTGCGGCGGTGGCGGTTATTCCAGCGCCTCCGGCGTGGGCACCTCGACCGACTTCGCCACCCGGCCGAGCCGGGTCGTGTTCAAGGCGCTGTTCGGCAGTTATTTCGGTGACTGGAACTACAATGACGGGTTTCTGCGCGCAGCGATCGGCGGCCCGGAGACATCGACGGGCCTGGCCTCCTTCTGGGTCAATCGTCCGAATTGGGACTTCAGCGGCACGGCGATGGGCGGTTCGATCGGCTCCACGCTGCGCTACAGCTCGGACCGCAGCATCCACCGGCAGATTCTCGGCGACCCCACCCTCCGGCTCCAACACCGTCCAGCCGTCAAGGATCTCACGGCTACGCCCACGGCGGACGGCCTGCGCCTGACATGGTCCGTCACCGGATCGGGCGAAATCGGCTATCACGTTTACCGCACTGATGCGGCGACCGGCATCACTACCCGGGTCACAGGACAATCTGTCAGCACGAACAGTCCAAGCGGCCAACCGATCAACTCGACCCAGTTCGTCAACTCCGGATCGGAGGCCGGCAAACAGTTCACGTTCACGGTTCGCCCGGTGTTCCGCGAAGCCACGCCTGGCGGCACCTACTACGATCTGGGCCTCGGTGCCTTCGTGTCCGCCACGCAACCCGGTCCTCGCTTGGCGGTGGAATCGATCATCAGCCGGCGAACTGTCGCTGGCGGCGCCTACGACCTGGTCCTCGGCGGCATCGCCACCGAACCGCGCGCGACTGACGGCAGGCTGACATTGATCGTCCGCTTCAACCAGAACGTGGTCGGGGGCCAACTGTCCCTGACCGGAACCGCAACGGTTGACTCCACCGAAGCCTCTGGCCGCGAACTTACCATCCGGCTCCGCAATGTCGGCGACCGGCAGACTCTTCTCGTCAACCTGGCCAACATTTCCGGCAGCCAATGGACCCAGCCCGAGAGCTTCAGCGTGTCCGCCCGCATCCTCGGCGGCGACACTGACCGGAACGGCATCATCGAGACGGCGGACGCGCGGCTGGCCGCCTCACTCATCAACGCCAACCGCGGTCAGTTGATCGGGACCGCCCGGCTGTGCGACTTCACCAACGATGGCAAGGTCAACGCCAACGATGTAAGGTATATCATGTCGAGGCGGAACCTCCGCCTCAACTGAGCCGCGATGAAATCCAAGGACAATCCAAACTCAAATCCTCATCGCCATGTCACACCAGCTCTCCTTCTCGCTCGCGAACGGACTCGCGGCCGCGCCGCACTCTGCTAGCCTCCGCCCCGTCCCCTTCAGCCACCCGGCAGAAGCCCGGACCGCCGCCGAATCCGCCATGTCCACGGCATCACCTGCCATCGATCTGACCACGCTGCTCATCACTGCGCTGGGCCGGCTTAAAGCCTCGCTCGGCAGCCAGGTGACCTTCGAACTGGACGTCGAGCCCGATCTGCCCCGCGTGGGCGCAGATGCCGCCAATGTGGAAGACCTGCTCATCAAGGTCGCCGCGGCCCTGATCCGTCAAACTCCCGCTCAGCCGGCCGTCCTGATGCTCGGACTCGGCCTGCGGGAACTTGATGCCGCAACCCTCGAGGAAAACCGCACTGCCCGGCTCTTGGCTCCGGGATCCTACCTCACGCTGCAGTTGTCCAGCCGGCCGGAAGTCGCACCCAATGGCGACACCACCCCGGTTGATCCGGACCTCAGCCAGATCATCCCCAGTCTGGAGACTCAAGGAGCCGGCCTCCTCGTCGCCACGGGGAATTCCGGAACCACCGTGCGCATGCTGTTCCCGGCGCTGGCCCAGCAAACCGGCCCGGTTCTCAGCGGTGCCGCGTCCTGGTCACCGGACAGCCGGCGGGTCCTGCTGGCGGACGACGACGAAGCCGTGCGCCTCATTGCGGCCCGTGTCCTGCAGCTGCTCAAGTTCGAGGTCACGGTCGCCGTGGACGGCGAGGATGCGCTGCGGCAATTTGAGAATGCATCGGCCCCGTTCCGCGCGGTCATGCTCGACATCTCGATGCCCAATCTCGACGGCATCGCGGCTGCCCGCGAAATCCGCAAGATCTGTCCCGCCCAGCCGATTGTGTTCATTTCCGGCGACGCTTCCGACGAAGTGGTCCGTCGCCTCCCGGGCGGCCTCGCCATGGGAGTCATCCAAAAGCCGTTTTCCGCCGCCGGGATCCGCTCGACGCTGGAGCAATGCGTGGCCAGTCCGACCTGAAGCCGGATTGACCGAGTCCAGCCCCGCCGTCGCAGTCAGGAAAACAGATCCAACTGCGGTGGCGGGGCCAATTCTTTCAGCCTGTCCCGTTCAGCCCGGTGGCGGCGCCCACCCTTGGACTCGGGCTTTGCCGCCGCATCATCCGACTGCCCGGCCAGCACGTGCTGGAGATTCAATTCGGCCTCCTCCAAGACCCGCAGGATGTCCTTCGCCCGCTCAATCACCGCCTTGGGAACACCAGCCAGGCGCGCCACCTGGATGCCGTGGCTCTTGTCGGTCGCACCGGGATGGACTTTGCGCAGGAAGATGAGCTGGTCGTTCCACTCCCGCACCGCCACATGGTAGTTCCGCACCCTGGCGAGCGCAGAAGACGGGGAATGGATAATGGGTGATGGGGTGCCGGACCCGGACGACTGATTCGGCGTGGAACCCAATTCCGTCAGTTCGTGATAGTGCGTCGCAAACAGTGCCTTGGCGCCGACTTGATGGTGGAGATGCTCGACGATGCTCCACGCGAGGCTCAAGCCGTCAAAAGTGCTCGTGCCCCGGCCGATTTCGTCGAGGATCACCAGGCTGCGGCGGGTGGCGTTGTTGAGAATGTTGGCCGTCTCGCTCATCTCGACCATGAATGTGCTCTGACCCCGGGCGAGATCGTCGCTCGCGCCGATGCGCGTGAAGATGCGATCGAGAAGGTCAACCCGCGCCGAGGTTGCCGGAAGGGAACTCCCCGTATGCGCCAGCAGCGCGAGCAACGCCACCTGCCGGATGTAGGTGCTCTTGCCGGCCATGTTGGGTCCGGTGATGAGCGCGATCTGTTCTCCGGTGAGGTCCAGACGCGTGTCGTTGGGCACGAAGCGCTCCTCGGTCATCGCCTGTTCCAGCACGGGATGGCGGCCGTTCCGGATTTCCAGCACGCCATCGTCCGCAACCGCAGGCCGGGTCCAGTCATGCAGCCGCGCGGTTTCGGCGAAGGCACCGAGGACATCCAGTTGGGCCAATGCGGACGCAGTCTGCTGGATGGGCTTCAAGTGGCCGAGCACCGCTTCGCGGACCTTGAGGAAGAGGTCATACTCCAGTTTGGTTGCCCGCTCCTCGGCGCCGAGAATCTTGGATTCCATCGCCTTCAGATCCTGCGTGATGAACCGCTCACCGTTCGCCACGGTCTGTTTGCGAACGTATTCGGGCGGAACTTTCCCGAGGTTGGTCTTCGTGACCTCGAGGTAGTAGCCGAAGACGGAATTGAACCCGACTTTCAGCGAAGGAATTCCTGTCCGGGCGATCTCGTCCTGCTGGAGCTTGGCAAGCCAGTCTTTGCCCCCGCGCGCAGCGGCACGCAGTTCGTCGAGTTCGGCACTGAACCCGTCACGGATCAGTCCGCCTTCCTTCACGGCGAGGGGCGGTTCGTCGGCGATGGCGCGGCTAAGCAGCTCGACGAGGTCGGGCAGTTCCGCCAGTTGATGGAAGAGTTCGGAAAGAAGCTGGTTGCCGGATGCCTGACGCCGGCTACCGGGTTCATCACCCGTAACAGCCGAAGCGAGGAGGCTCTGATCGTCTTCACCGACTGCAAGGCGAGTGACCTCGGCGCCGACGGCGCGGAGTGCGGGAATCTGTTCCAACGCAAGACGAAGGGCGACCAAGTCCCGACCATTGCCGGATCCAAGGCTGAGCCGGGACACGGTGCGTTCCAGATCGCGGACTTCACCGAGCTTCGTCCGAAATGATTCCCGCGCGTCAGGATTGGCAAGCCACGCCGCGACCGCGTCCTGCCGCGCTCGGATCGATTCCACGGCGGCCAGTGGCTGGGTCAACCAGTCGCGCAACCGCCGGGCGCCCATCGGTGTGGCCGTTCGGTTCAACGCACCGAAAAGGGTGGTGTTGCGAACGGAGTCGCGGTGCAGCGGCTCCAAAACCTCAAGGTTCCGCAGCGAGATCGCATCCAGAATCAGGAAGTCCGCCACTTGGTAAAAGTTCAGCCGGGTCAGGTGCGCCACGTCCCGTCGCAGGTGATGGCTGAGGTAGTGCAACGCCGCCCCGGCCGCACCGATGGCCGCAGTGCGGCCCCGAAGGCCGAACCCGTCGAGCGACCCCACCTTGAAATGCTCCCGCAACGTGAACACCGCCGTTTCGGGAAAGAAGGTCCAATCATCGTAGGGAACCAACTGGGCGCTGCCGCCGGCCAGCAACTCCGCCAGAGAGCGGACCTCGGCGGGCAGGATGAGTTCGGCCGGGCGCAGCCGGTCGAGTTCTGCCAACAGCACCTTTTCCGATTCCAGTTCGGTGACGCGGAAATCACCCGTGGTGAGGTCCACGCACGCCAGGCCAAGGGCCCTTCCCTGCGCAAAGGCCGCCGCGAGGAAGTTGTTTCGCTCGGCTTGGAGCAGTCGCTCGTCGAAATGGGTTCCCGGCGAAAGGATCGCCGAAACCTCCCGGTTGACGAGTTTTCCGGGCTTTGCCTCCTCGGTCTGGTCGCAGATGGCGACCTTGCGGCCGTGCTTCAGCAGCCGGCTGATGTAGCTGTTGGCCGCGTGATAGGGCAGCCCGCACATCGGGATGCCGTTGCGCTTGGTCAGCGCGAGGTTGAGGAGCTGCGCGCCCGCCACGGCATCCTCGAAGAACATCTCGTAGAAATCGCCCAGCCGAAACAGCAGCAGCGCGTCCTTGGGAAGCTCGCCCTTGATGCGCCGATACTGCGCCATCATCGGCGTGAGTTGAGGCTCGCTGCTGGCGGACATCTGTGGCGCGAGACTACGGGGTCGGGACACCTAGGCAAGGTGGTGTCGGTGTCCACTCACACAACCGGTGGAGGTTTTTTTGTCTGACCGCACGAAATTACTCGCCTCCGGTGTCTCCAATTCGTTACAAGCACCACAACACGCCTGAGAATTTTGAAGCGACACATACCAACCCAGGGCAATTGGAACGGGGGTGAGATTCATGGCAGCTAAGAAGAAAGCCGCGAAGAAGGCGGTGAAGAAGGCCGCTAAGAAAGCGGCAAAGAAGAAGTAGTCTCATTCCACACCGGAAGCGGAAGCGGCCCGGATCTCTCCGGGAAGTTTCCGCTTCCGCTTTTTTTTGGAGGGAAGAATTCAGCCGGCCGGAGGTTCGGGCTTCATTCCCCAAGTGTTCCCCGCTAAGAACGCCATGCATGGCCCGCCTCGTGTTCGACATCGAAACCTCCGCCCTGCCCCTCGAGACGTTTGACGAGGCCCAGCAGGAATACCTCTTCCGCGAAGCCGAACGCCTGCCGACCGAGGAGGACCGAGCCAAACGGCGCGCCGAGATTTCGCAGCAATTCAACCTCTGGCCGTTCACCGCTCAGGTCGTCTGCATCGCGATGGTCAATGCCGACAGCGGCAAAGGCCGAGTGCTGTATCAGGCCGACGACTTTGAAGAGGAGGAGACCGGCGACGAGGCGGCGGTCGAGTTTGCCCCGCAGGTGGACGAGGCGGAACTCCTTACGGCCTTCTGGGATGCTGCCCAACGCTACGACACCGTCGTGACGTTCAATGGACGCGGGTTTGACGTGCCCTTCCTCTACCTGCGTTCCGCCCTGCTCAACGTGCCGATCACGCGCAAGGACTGGCTCGGTTACCGGTATCAGACCGATCCCCACTGCGATCTCGCGGAGCAGTTCACGTTCTACAATGTCAGCGGCCGGGAAGGTGCAGCCCGGAAGTTCAACCTCGATTTCTACTGTAAGGCCTTCGGCATCCCCTCGCCCAAGGCCATGGGGGTCACGGGACTCGACGTGAACGACCTGCTGGCCGAAGGCCGCTATCGGGAGATCGCCGAATACTGTCTGCGCGACGTCCACGCAACCGTCGAGCTCTACCGCGTCTGGCGCGATCGCCTGGCCGGGATCAAGTGAGGCCGCGAGCGAATCGCGGTTGGCCAAATCCGCGCCGGAGGCGGGCGCCTGATTCCGAGCTGGCCATCTCCTCACAAACGAAAAGGCGGCCCGAAGGCCGCCCGAACTGTCTGCGTTCCGGTCATTCGCGGAAGGCCCGGTAGTAGCCGCCACCACCCGAGGCGTCGGCCGGAACGAGTTCAACCCGCTCGTCGGCCGTCAGGGTCCGCACCGGCGTCCACACGGCGCCCGCGCCCAGGACCGGCGAGTGCTCCAGCCGATAGGTCAGCCCGGGCCGTCCATAAAGGTGGAGCGGAGTCGCCGGATCGCCGGTGAACTCCAGCACCGCATCCTCGTTCACGACGATGACGCGGCCCGGCGACGAGGCGGTCCGGGTAATGAAGCGTTCGCCGGCCGTGCCGGTGAGTTCGCTGAACGCCAGCGGCACACTGCCCGAAGGCGCGTTGGCCGGCGTGCTGAAGGCCACGTCCGCCAACGGCCGGCTGGCCGAAAGCGCCCCGCCGGTCAGCGTGATGCGCATTTCCGAGTCGCCGTTCGGGCGGGGGATCAGCTGCACGCCGGTCACGTCCGGCGCGAGGTTCACGAGGGAGAGTTCACCCAGGCGCGCCACGTCGCCGCTGAGCACGAATTCGAGGCTGTCGAGATCCGGTCCCGCCGCCAGCGTTAATGGCACCGCCGCGCCCTCTCCGGCCAGCAGGTTGGTGCGGCCGGCGGTCACGGCCAGTTCGGCGGCTGTGTCGCGGACATACAGGGTGAACGTGCGCTGGACGCTCCGGGCGGGACTGCCCGAATCGGTGACGGTGATCGTGATCTGGTTGGTGCTTGGTCCCTGGTTGCCCCGCGGGCGCCAGGTGAAGAGGCCGGTGGCCGGATCCACGGCCACGCCTTGCGGCGCACCGGCGGCGAGACCGTAGGTCAGGCTCTGCGGCGGCAGGTCGGCGTCGCTGCCCAGCAGCTGAACGGTAAACAGATTGTTCTCGCTGATGACCGTGTCGGCCGGGGTCGCGAGTTCCGGCGGGGCGTTGAGTTCGCGGACAATGATGCGGAACTCGTTGGTCGCGCTCAGGGCAGGAGTCCCGTTGTCGGTGACGCGAATCCGCACCGTGTTGGTGGACGGACCGTCATTCTCGCTGGTCGGCCAGGTGACGAAGCCGGTGGTCGGATTCACAATCACACCGGCCGGACCGGATACGAGGGCGAACGCCAGCGCATCGCCGTCGGGATCGACCGCCGTGGCCGACGCATTCGCGGCGTTGCCTTCGTCCACGGTGACATCGCCATAGGCGAGCGTCGGGGTGCCATTCAACACGCTGACCAGGGTTTCGGCGTCGGCGGTTGCCGGCGCCGCTTCCGCGTTGCCGGCCGCATCGGTCGCCACCGAATAGAAGCGGTAACGCCGGCCCGATTCGCCGGTGAATACCGTGCCGGTGAGCGCGGTGCGTTCCAACAGGCGGACGTAGGCGCCGTCGTCGGTGGCCACATAGACGTCGAATCCGGCCACCGGGCCGCGGTCATCCGAGCCGCTCCAGGTGAGCGAGATGGTGTTGCCACTCGCCGCCGGCAGGGCCGCCACCGCGCTCGTCGGGGCGGTGATGTCCGGCGGGAGCACGGCCTCGTCGTCATACACCAGCGTGTAGGTGCCGGTGCTGTTGTAGTCGAGGATGTGGACGAGGTTGGTCACGACGGGGCGCTGGTCGCCGCCGCGGAAAATGCGGTCGGTCGTCCAGGCATTGGTGCCGAAGGCGACCTCCGAACCGTCCGCCCGCAGGACGTGGCGAAGCGTGAAGGCCTCCGCACCGGCCGGATCCGGCACGCGGAGGTAACTCCAGCCGGAGCCGAGCGCGGCGGTCAGCGTGACGCGCTTGTTCGCCGCCGAGAGCACGCCGCTGACGCCGGCATTGGTGTGCGCCGCGACGGCATTGGTGCGCCCATCGCTCAGGTAGATGACCCGCGGCAGGTGATCGGGATCATTGGTTGCGCTCACGAGGAAATCCGGCCGGGCGTCGTCGAACGCGCCATCGGCATTCACGACCCGGACCAGTTCGTGGATCTCCACGCCCTTCACGAGCGAGAGGCGTTTGGTGCCGAGCGCGTCAAGGTGCTCGAAGCTCGCCTTGTAGTCAGTGAAGCTGCCCTGCACCGACGAGGTGAACAGCCAGCGGGCAATGCGGTTGGTGCCGACCCCGATCTCACCGAAGTCCACGTCGAGGGACGGCGTGAGTTCCTGATTCTCCAGCTGCGTGCCAACCGTCTTGAAGGCGATCAGCAAGCCCTTCTCGTTCTCCACGATCTGCGGCTGGCCGGACTGCAGCTTCAGGTTCCTCGCCGCACCGTAGCCTTGGTTCACGATCTGCACGGCCAGCGAATACGGCAGGCTGGGCTCGACCTCGGGCGTGAACGGATCGTCACCGAACACGTCGCGCTGATGGAAGTAGCGCACAAGCAGTTCCGGCTGCGGATAGACCTGGATCGGCGCCGGGGCGAGCGGGATGCTCAGGTCGGCACCGTCCTGCGAGTAGCTCAGCGTGCCGCCGACCAGGAACAGCGCCACCCCGTTGGTCGGGGCTGCCTCCAGCGACGGGATGAGGATCCAGCTCGCGCTGCCGATCGTCTTCGGCTGGATGATCCCGGTGCCGTTCACCGCGGACAACCCGCCCAACACGGGCTCGCGAATGCCGAACTGCGCGGTGGCCGAGGATCCGTCCTCCGCGGTGATGTTGAGCGTCACCAGGATGTTCTCGATGGGCGACGTGGTGTCGTTGTCGATTTCGAGCAGCGCATTGAAGGCGTCGCGGGTGAGCACGGCCTTCTGGTCGAGCCGGAGTTTGACCTTGGCGCACACCTCGTTGGCCGCATCGGCGGCGCGGCGGGGCAATCCGGCGCGGGCCGCGCGGATGCCGGCCGGCGCGGGGCCGACCGAGCTGCCCGGTCTGGTTTCCTTGCACTGGAACTTGAAGCCCGGGGGCGGCTCAAACCCGATGACCGGCTGGAACTGGTCCAGGCAATCGTAGAACGTGGCCGGGTCCTGGCAGGGATGGTCGCTTGTCGTTGGCGGACCCGCGGCAGGATCGGGCACGACATCGTAAACCTGCCGGTAAAGGTCCACCAAGTCGCAGCCGGTGGAGTCAAAGGTGTAGGTGGCCGTTTCCCGGTTCACCACGTTCGGACCGCACAGATAATCCCAGATCATGCCCGCCGTGACGGAGCAGCGGCCGTCCCGAAAGTCGTTGCGGGCAATCTGTCCGTTCGCGCCGGCCCGGACGCGCCGGATGGTGACCGGCACCGTGATGCTGGCATTGGCCTCCAGGCGGCCGATCTCGTTGATGAGCGGAATCCATTCGATGTTGCCGCCGGTCTTGCTCGGCAGGGCAACGTTGTTGGCGGCGATGAGACCGTGATTGCGGATCGTATAGTTGACCTGGAACTCGTCCTCCGGCCGGCCGGCAATGTCGAACGACGCAGGCTCAATCGTCACCACCGGAATGGGCACCTGGGTCTCGAAGGTGCTTTCCACCGTGAAAGCATAGCGGTCCTCCACTGTGGTCGGAGTGACCGTGAAGCTGTAACGCACCGTCTCCCGGGGCAGGAACGCGACCACATTAGTCGTGCCGCCCGCCGGCACGAACGCGGTCTGCCGAAACGGCCCGTGTTTGTCGGCCTGCACGCTGACGATGTATTGCGCCTCGGTGAGGTCGCTGAAGCGCGCCGTGCCGTCGGCGCCGGTGACATTGGTGCTGACGTTCACGCCGCTCAACGCATCGGTGAGCACGACCAGCGCGTTGGTGACCTTGGGGCCGCCGGCCGCGAAGTAAGTGTATTCGTCCTCGGCGGTCAGCACGAGGTGGCCGCGGTTGTCGGAGATCGCCCGGAACTCGAACGGCACGGTCAGCGCCGTGTTTCCGCCGCTGAGCACGAGGTTGCCGGGATAGTCACCCAGCGCCAGGTCGGCGGGCGGCGTCAGCAGCAGCGACACCGTGGCCCGCGCTCCCGGCGCCAACGGCTCCATGCGGGCCGGCGTGCTGACGCTCAGCCAGGGCAGATTCGGCAACAGCACGTCCATCGGCCCGGTCGCCAGGCCGCCGTTGTTCGCGATCTCGAAGTTCACCAGGGTCTGGCGGCCGCGCAGCATGCTGGAACTCAGCCGGCCCGGGATGGTGACCAGAGCCGGGCGGAGAAGTTCCTGGCGAACCGTGAACACTCGCACAGCAACGGCGCCTTCCGCCGACGTCACCCGGAGCCTCACGCCGCTCTGCACGACGCTGCGGTTCACCGGGGTGATGGCGAAGTTGACGATGATCTCGCCATCGCCGGCCAGACGGTTGGTTTCGAGGCTGGCCACAACGTTCAGGCTGGGATCGAAATCCGTCACTTCCAGCACCAGCCCGGTCAGGGGCACGTCGCTGAGGTTCCGGATCCGGGTCGTGCCATTGTAAGTCGAGCCCTCCGTCACCGTGACCAAGCCCGGACTCACAAGATCTAGCCCGAGCAGGGAAAACTCATCCTGCACCGCCGGCATCGGCAGGCCCGGGTAGGCTGCGGCGATTTGGAACCGGCCCGCCTCGTTCGGCAGGGGCCGGAAGGTGGTGGCAAAGTCCCCGTTGGCGTCGGTAACAACCTCAAGCTGCCGCGTCGTGCCGCGGACGCGCACATGAACCGTGACGTGTTCGTTGGGCGCGCGGCCGCCATCACCGCGGGTGGCGAAGCCGCGCAGGGCCACCGGCGTGCCGGCGAGCGCCGTGGTCACGTCGGTGCTGACCGTCGCCGCGTAGGCGGGTGACGTGGTGAACGCGGTGGCGGAAACGAGTGTGTTGTTGTTCTCCAATGCCTCGGCCTGGGCATTCGTGGCGTCCGCCTGCACGACGACATGGAAGGTTCCGGGCGCTTCCGGCAGCCGGATGTTCACGGTCTGGCTGATGGTCTGGCCGACTGGCAGCGGTCCGTCGAACACGGCCTGCGCGACCAGCGTGTCACTGCCGGCCAGGTTGTCGGTGGACAGGAAGACCCGTTGGGTCACCGGGGCCGTGGCATCGCGCAGGCCGCGGTTCTCCAGCCGGAACGTGATGGCGAGGTTGCCGTCGGTCACGCCCGTCGCCGGGAAGGTGATGGAACCGATGATGAGGTCTGCGAGATCCGCATCGCTCACCACCACCGTATCGGAGCCCGCGGTGAAGCCGGCCGCGCTGGCGGTGATCGTCACGGTCTGATTGCCGTCCGTTTCGCCGTCATTGAGCGAATTGACCGGGAACTGCACGGACAGTTCGCCGGCCGGGATCGTGACGGTGGGCGGCACGATCGCTTCCGTGGCATCGCTCGAGTTCAGACTGACGCTCAGGGACTCCGCCGTCGCGGTGTTGCGGCTCACGGTGGCCGTGGTCGCCGGCGTGCGACCTTCGCCAACGAGGTCGGCGGCGATGCGGAGCGTGAGGGTGGCGCCGTCGTTGTCCGTCACCGCCAGCAGGGACGGGACGATTTCATAGAGCGCCTGGCTGGTGAAGGCGTCGAGCACGAAGCCGCCGAGGGCGACATTGCGCGTGCCGTCCACGGTCGCGTTGTCCACGGCGGCGACGGGGAAACTGACGGACGCCTGGTTGGCCGGAATGGTCACGCTCGCCGGCACGCGGGCCGCCGTCGTGTCACCGCTGTTCAGACCAATCGTCAGCGCCCGCGGCGAGACCGGCGTGCGGGTCACCGTGGCGCTCGTCGCATTCGGGCCGGCCCCTTCGCTCACTGTGCCGGCCGCCAGCGTAAGCGCCACCGACGGACGGTCGTTATCCTCCACGGTGACGGTCGCAGAAGCGTCCCGGAAGCCGGCGCTGCGGGCCGTGAGCACGTAGGTGTTCGTGCGCTCCACGAAGGCATCGTCCACGGCCGTGGACTCGAACGTGACACTCGCGGCGTTGGCCGGAATCACCAGCGTTCCGGGCACCGTGAACTGATCCTCCGCCGAACTCGTGAGCTGCACGATGAGCGGATTCACTCCGGCTGGCCGGCGGCCGAGGGTGACCTGCACGGTCTGGCCTTCGGTCAGGCGGGTTGCGGCCAGACTCAGGCTCAGGGCCGGAGCCTCGTTAAGCACCGCCAGTGAAGCTGCGTTATTCGCCTCCGCATCCAGGGCAGCGAGATGTTCGAACACCTGTTCCCCCGCATCGGTGACGACCGAGATTTCTATCTGGCCGTAGGCATCAGCATTGTTGGGCAGCTCAAAGGTGACCGCACGGGTCAACGCAGCCGGGCTTTCCAAGTTGTCGAGGACGTTGGTCGTGAAGTTCGCCAGCACGCGGCCGGTGGTCAGGTTGCGCACGGTCACCCGTTCAGCCCACGGGGCAGCCGCGGTGACCGGCGTCGCGTTGGTGGTGAGCCAGCTCAAGGCCACCGTGGAACCCGGGGCCCATTCTCCCGCTGGCGTCGCGGCGAGACCGAGCACGCGCAGGTCGGGATAGGGACTGAGCTCAACCGACACTGCCGGAGCGGTCGTGGTGTTGTTGGCCTCGGCCGTGCCGAGGTTGTTGCCTTCCGCAACGTTGTTGAGCGTGTCCGTGGTGACACTCAGGTCGGCCAAACCGGCGGCGGCCGGTCCGTCGGGCACGCGGACCGTCACCGACCGGCTGCGGCTTGCGCCCGGTGCCAGCGGACCGTTGACCGCGAGGTCGTCGAACGCCAGCCGGGTATCGAGCAGCAGACCGGAATCCCGGTTGCGGAGCGTGACCCGGTCGGTGAATGAGCGGGACACCGGGGCCGAGCCATTGTTTCGCACGGTCCACTGGACCAGCAGGCTGTTGCCGGTCGCGACAGCGGTCGCGGGATTGACCGTGACGTCGGTCACGACCAGATCCGGCGCGGTGTTGTCCGCGAAGATGGGGACTTCCGGTTGCGGCAGGTTGGGCACGAGCCGGAAGGACAGCGAGTTGGTCGGGGCCGTTTCGCTGGGTTCGCCGAGCAGCAACAGCGTGTAAGTGCCGGACTGCGGCAGGGTGAAAGTGTCCGCGTCACTGTTCACGCCGGTGCGGAACAACGTCGCGCCGGCCGGAGAAACCAGTTGCCCAAGCGGCTGGCGGGTGCCGCCGCTGAATCCGCGGCCATCGAAGTAGAACTTCTGCCCGGCCGTGCCCGCGAACCGGCGCAGCACGGTGGCCGTGCCGGGGTCCAGCGTCACCGCGGTTTCCGCATTGGGAACAAACGGGGTCGCAGCCGCGAAATCGAGCAGCCGGAACCGGAACGGTCCGATGTCATCGCCATTTCGGCGCAGGCTAAGTTCATAGTCGCCGGCCACGGCATCGAACCACGGAGTCCCGGAGTAATAGTCGCTGAACTGAAGCGAACGCTCACCGGCCGGTCCGAGCAGGCGCACCGTGAATCCGCCGTCGCCGGCCAGAATGTCGAGGTGGAGGCGCTTGGCTTCCACAAGCGAGAACGAATAGCGGTAGGTCTGGCCGGGTGACGTGATGTCCCCCGACTTCGTTTCCCCAAGCGCAAGCGGGGCCGCGGTGTCGGTCACCGGCAACAGTTCCAGCGTGAACGCGCCGCTTTCGGCCGGTTCGTCGCTGCCGGATATCACGGTGAACACATGACGGCCGCTCTCGGCCAGCGTGAACGTGTTCACCTGTCCCCCGAGGCTCGCATTCAACACCACGTCGCCTGACGGTGCGTGCATGGTGACCACGGGCGAACGTTGCCAACCGGCACCGCGGGCGGTGCGGAGAAAATATCGCTCGCCGGCATTGCCATCGAAGGCGACGGTCGCGGTGGCAACTCCCGGCGTGGCCGAGCCGGCGAAGGGATTTCCCGGAATCAGGTTGGACGCGGTCGCCAGATCAATCAATCGGAAGGCAAAGGTTGGCTGTAACTCCCGCGACGTTGAGAAACTCAGTTGGTAATCACCTGCCTGCAAACGTAGCGGACGGGATTGCGGACCCAGGTAGTAATCTGACGCCCAGAACGCGCGGTTCTGGAACATCATTCCCCCGGGTCCGACGAGGTCGAAGCGGAGATTCTCGTCATAACTCAGCGCATCGAACTGGAGCGTCGCCTCCGCAGGCAGGCTGAAGCGATAATGGCGGGTCTGCCCCGGAATGCCAATCTGGCCGTTCACCACTTCCCCGACCGCAATGGTGTTGGTGGGGTTGGTCACCGTGTGGAAGCGGAAGCCGAAGGTGCCTTCGGCGCCGACATCGTCGCCAAACGTGGACACCAGCCAATAATAGGTCCCGGTATAGGGCAGACGGAACGTGTCGCGGTAGGTGGTCATCTGCATGTCCGCAATGGCGGTCCGGTCCGCCCACGGTAACCAAAGCGTGCCATACAGAGTGGACTGGAAGCCGCTGACGGGGCCGCCCCTGATGGAGAACTCGTCCCCCGCGTTGCCGCTGAGACGATACAGGCGGCTCGCGGAGGCAGGCGTATTGGTGCCCGCAATCTCGGTATCCACGGCCAACATCGGCGCCAGGTCGGCTTTCATCAGCCGAAACCGGAAGTCACCGGCCGCCCCAGAAACCGAAAGCTGGTATTCACCCGGCATCAAACGTCGCAGCGTGTCGCCCGCGAACGGGTAGTCCCACGACCCGAACTGACGGTTGTTGATGATGAGATCGTTCCCGGAACCGTCATCTCGGCGACGCAGCGTCACCCGATGATCCGACTCCGGCTGGGCGTCGAAATGGACGGTGACCGGGGCGTTGACAGTGAACACGTAGTTCGTGATTTCGTTGGCCGCTGCAAGCGATCCGGTGACGACGGCATCGAGTGCCAACGGCGCACCCGCATAAGGCTGATTGGGCACGTTGCCTTGGGGCAGAACATGGAACCGATAATCCACCGCTTCACCTTCCCAGACATAACCTTCCACCATCAGTGTGTAGGTGCCGGCATAGGCCAGGGTGACGACTTCGGAATCCGCACCGAGGTTGCGGGCAAAGATGACGTCCGAGTTAGGCCCGATCAGACGCCAGTAGGCATTGCGTGCCGGATTGGTAGACGTGTCAAACAGCAGACGGTCGCCCGCGGCCGCTGAAAAGCGGAACAGATCCGTCTTGGCAAAAGGTTCCAGCCGGCCGGTGAGTTCCGTGGCGAGATTCAGCGGGCTAGCATCCGCCAGATCCAACAGGCGGAACGAGTAGGACCCGGTGGTATCACCGTCTGCATCCACGGTCAGGCGATAGCTTCCGGCCGGCAGAGAAAGCAGGCTAAGTCCATTGGGGCCGTCCGATCCGGCGAAGTCCCGGCGATTCACCTCCACGCCCCGCGGCCCGGAAAGGGTCCAGTGAAGTCCCGAGGCGGGCGACAGCGCGTCGAAATAGAGCCGGCGTTCCGCGACCAGGTTGAACTCATAGGTCTGAGTCTGGCCGGGAGTGCCCACGGAGCCTCCAATCGTCGAGCTGAGGGTCAGCGGACCGGTGCCGTCATTCACGGACCGGACCACAAATTCGTAGGTCGGGGCGGCGTTCTCCAGGTAATAGCCTTCGAGCAACAACGTATAGGTGCCGGCCTCGCCCAAAGTCACCTGCTGATCCTGCCACAGGCCAAGGAAGAACAGTGGGCGTCCCGCTGGATCCAGCAGCCGCCACGCGGCGTTGCGCGCAGTTCCGCCGGTCGAATCGAAGTAGAGCTTCGCGCCGGCAGGCACGCTGATCCGCCGGACTTCGGTTCCGTTCCACGGGCTCAGCTCGCCACTGACCGCCTCTTCCAAAGCCAGCGCCGGTGCGGTGTCCAAATCCAACAGCCGGAAGCTGAATTCGGGCACGTCATCGCCAGTGGCATTGACCGCCACGGTGTAACTGCCCGCCGGCAGGTCGAACACCGACAGACCATTGTGGCTGTCCGTGGCCGCAAACGATTTCCAGTCCGACACTTGGCCGGCGGAGCCATCCAGGCGCCAACGGGTTGAACTGCCGCTCGACAGCACGTCGAAATACAGGCGTTTCGGGGCGGCCAGGCTGAAGGTGAATCTCCGGACCTGTCCCGGCATCGCAAGCGTCCGGGTGACCGTTGCACCCAGCGAGATCGCCTCTGAAGTATCCGAAACGTTTCGCGCCACGAAGGAGTAGGGCACCGCCGCGTTTTCGTGGACGTATCCTTGAACCCAGAGCCGGTATTCACCGCCGGCGTCGAGCGTGAGGAACTGATCCTGACTCAGTCCCGCATAAAACAGTTGCCGGTCGAACCGGTCGCGCAGCTGCCACAGCGCATTACGGGTGCCGCCGGTCAACGAGTCGAAGAACATCCGCGTGCCGGCGGCGGCGGTGAACCGGTAGAGCCGGGCTTCGGTGCCCGGATTCAGCTCTTCGGTCACCGGCACTTCCGGCACCAGCGGCGTCGCGGTGGCCAGCGAGCTGAGGCGGAACTGGTAGGCATTGGTCCGCCCGTTGTCACCGGACACGGCCAGTGTGTAGTCGCCGGGCGGAAGGTCCCGCAAACTGTCGGCCAACGTGCCTTCGTCGGCCTGAAAAGATTGGCGGTTGATCACGGTGCCTTCCGGGCCGGTCAGCGACCAGCCCAGCGCACTGGCCGGCAACAGGGCATCGAAAAACAGGCTCGCCCGCGTCGGCAGCGTGAAGGTGTGCCGTTGGGTTTGCCCGGGAGCGGCGATCGCCCCGTCCACCACCGCGCCGAGGGTCAGCGACTGCAGCCCGTCGGTCACCGGCAGCAGCGCGAATTCCAACGTCCGTTCGACCGGGGATTCATGCACATAGCTCTCGACCAGCAACGTCCAAGTCCCCGCCACATTCAGGGTCACCGGACCATACTGGTCGCGGGCCGAAGATTGGTAGGCGACCCCGCCAAACGGATCCACCCAGCGCAGGTAGGTGTTGCCGGATACGTTGCCGCCGAGGAACTGGTAGAACCACCGGGAGCCGGCGGGGGCGTTGAAACGATAGGCCACCGTCTCGCGCGACGTGGCGAACACATTCGTGGTCGGTGCGCCCGTGACGAGCGGCGTGGCCGCCCCGACGTCCAGCAGCCGGAACGCAAAGTCCCGGTTGGCCGTCCCGGTCACCTGGATTTGGTGCGTGCCCGGCGAAAGACGTAGCAGCGGATCGCCGGTAATGCCGTCCGTGCCCCCCCAAATTCGCCGGTTGACCACCAACCCATCCGGGCCGGTCAGGCTCCAGTTGCCACCCGAAGCCGGATCCAGGGCGTCCATCGCCACCCACGTCAGCGCCGGAAGCTGCACGGTGTAGAAGTTGGTCGTGGCGACAGCCGTGGTGCCACTGACGGTTTGCCCCAACGCGATGGCGGTGCCCGTGAGCACCGGCGGGGGCACATTGCCGAGGTTTTCCAGATTGAAGATCACCGTGCCCTCGCCCGTGGAATACACGTCGCCTTCCAGCAACAGGGTGTAGGTTCCGGCCGGACTGAGGTTCAGCACCGGCGAATCGGCCGCCGCGCCGTCATGCACCACGCGGCCGGTCGGGCCGAACAGCCGGATGCGCCCGTCAAAATTGGTTCGCCCGAGCAGATCGAACCGCACCTGGTCACCAGCGGCCGCAGGAAACTGGTAAAACGCGGTGGCCTGCGCCGGCACGAGCCGGTTGGTGACGTTGGCGCCCAGCGTCAGGACCGTGGCGTCCGCGAGGTCCGCCAAACGGAACGAATACGGCGAGGTCGCCGCCCCGGAGCCCTCCACCGTCAGCACATAATCGCCGGGCACCAGCGACAGCAGGGTGCTGCCCGCCGCGAGGCGATGGGCATCGCTGTTGGCCAGACTGCGGTTCTCCACCACCGCCCCACGCGGACCGGTCAGGCTCCACCGCAATTGCGATTCCGGCGTCAGCGAGTCGAAAACCAGGACGCGCTCGGCCTCCAGCCGGAACGTGAACGTGTCCCGCTCGCCAGGCTCCCGGATTTCACCGTTCGTGGTGACCGTCGCGGCGGTCAGGGACGAGGCGAACACAACTCCGGCGGCGAACAGCGCGGCCGGCAACGGACGAAGGGACATTTTCATGATGCAGATGGAAAGGACCGACGAAATGGAATCAGGAGAAGGACGCTCCGGCGCGGCGGGATCACCGCGCCTTCGCGCAGATGAAGCCCGTCGCCCGCGAATCGGGCGGAGGCAACCGTGGATGCCGTGCCGACGTGTTCATGCACTTGACCGTTCGGAACACCGGGAAAGAAAGGAGGGCCGCCTCCCCCACGAAAGCGACCCTCCAACTCCATTCCCCAATAATTCCCCCCACAGAGAAAACCTGCGGACGCCGAACTTCCCGCACGAACGGAGGTGGTTGAGTAGCGCAGTTTCTTCACTCCGCTCGTGCCACAGCCAGAACTCCGGCGTCCGCAAATGGGAAAACAGCCATCGCCGTGCCAGTCTCGGGATTCGCATGTTTGCGAACTTCGTCCCATTCCGTGTTCTCCGCCCACCGGATTTGGGCTTTTTCTGGCCCATTTCGGCCGCCATCTTCCCGGCGTGACGTTGCAGGACCAAATGACCGAACTCGCCCGGCAGGCCAAACAGGCCGGCCGACAGTTGGCCCGGTTGACCGCCGCCGAGAAATACGCCGCCTTGACCGCCATGGCGGACGCCTTGGCGAAATCCGGCCCAGAGCTTCAGGCCGCTAACGCTAAAGATTTGGAAGTTGGCCGCTCGCTGGGGCTCAGCGGCGCAATGTTGGATCGTCTGGCCGTGACCGACGCCCGCATCGCTGCCATGGCCCAAGGGCTCCGGGAAGTGGCCGCCTTGCCGGACCCCGTCGGCCGCATCCTCGACGAACGCGCCCGCCCGAACGGCCTGCGCCTCCGCAAGGTCAGCACGCCCATTGGCGTCGTGGTCATCATCTACGAATCGCGGCCCAACGTAACCGCCGATGCCGCCAGCCTGTGCTTCAAGACCGGCAACGCGACCATCCTCCGCGGCGGCAAGGAAGCCCTGAACAGCAACCTACTCATCGCCCGCCTGATGATTGAGGCCGGCCGGGCCGCGCTTGGTGAACGCTTTCCCGCCCACGCCATCCAGGTCGTGCCCACGACCGACCGCGAGGCCATTCCCGCGCTGCTGTCGCTCACCCAATACTTGGACCTCTGCATGCCCCGCGGCGGCGAAGGCCTCATCCGCGCCGTAACCGAGTGCTCGAAGGTTCCCGTCATCAAGCACTACAAGGGCGTCTGCCACGTCTTCGTGGACCGCGCCGCCGACCTCGCGATGGCCGGCGACATCGTCTTCAACGCCAAGTGCCAGCGTCCTTCCACCTGTAACGCCGCCGAGACGTTGCTCGTGGACCGCCCCGTCGCCGCCACCTTCCTCCCCGCCATCGCCGCCAAGCTCGCCGAGAAAAACGTCGAACTCCGCTGCGATGCCGAATCACTCGCGCTGCTCTCCCCACTGAAAACTGAAAACTGGAAACTGAAAACTGCCTCCGAGGCCGACTGGTCCACCGAATACAACGACTACATCCTCAACGTCCGCGTCGTGGACCGCGTGGATGCGGCCATCGAACACATCGCCACCTACGGTTCGGCCCACAGCGACACCATCGTGACGGCCGACGCGGCGACCGCGGCGAAATTCCAGCAGGAGGTGGACTCCGCCGCCGTTTACTGGAACGCCAGCACGCGCTTCACCGACGGCTACGAATTCGGCATGGGCGCCGAAATCGGGATCAGCACCGACAAGGTCGGCGCCCGCGGCCCGATGGGGCTGGAAGAGTTGTGCAGCTACAAATGGCTGGGCTTTGGGAACGGACAGTTGCGGGGCTAGTTTTAAACTGGGCACACTTACTGTGACAGAGTTCGATCCATCGCAGATTAGGTGGCGCAAGCCTTGGCATCCGATCTCGCCTGAGCAGGCTTCGAGGGCTGAGGCGGAGTTGCAACAAGAGTTGTGCTCCGGACACGTTCTGTTCGGCAGATCGGTTACAGCAATTGGTTTCCGCCAAGATTGCGACGACATCCTTTTCTACCTCGGAGAGTCCCCGCCATGTTTTGCCGTAGTGCATCTGACCTTTCAGCGAGAGACACAGCCAAGATGGCCTGATACTGCACAGTTTGACTCACTCGACGTCTGGATCGAGCAATGCATGATTCCAGACGCTGAGGAGTTTGCACTGTGACCAGCCATTTGCGTTCATCAGCGCCAATCAGCGGTTAAACTTCCCCCTTCGCCCTGCCCCCTTCCCACTTCATGCGCGCCCTTCAGCTCGAATCCCCCAAGTCCTTCCGCTTCGTTGACATCGCCGCACCCACCGCGCCCGGACCCGGCGAGGCGCTCCTGCGCGTGCATCGCGTCGGCATCTGCGGCACCGATTACGGCGGCTTCCTCGGCAAGATGCCGTTCTACAGCTACCCGCGCATTCCCGGCCACGAACTCGGCGTCGAGATGCTCGCGGTCGGCGACGGCGTGACCAACGTCCGGCCCGGCGACCGCTGCTCCGTCGAACCCTACCTCAACTGCCAGAAGTGCTCCGCCTGCCGCCGCGGCCACACCAACTGCTGCGAGCACAACCAGACCCTCGGCGTCATGTGCGACGGCGGCCTTACCAGCCAGATCATCCTGCCCGCCCGCAAGCTCCACCCGGCCAACCAGCTCAGTTACGAGCAGTCTGCGCTCGTCGAGACGCTCGCCATCGGCTGCCACGCGGTGAACCGCAGCCAGCTCAAGGCCGGCGAAACCGCCCTCGTCATCGGCGCCGGCCCCATCGGGCTGTCCGCCATCGAATTCACCAAGCTTGCCGGTGCCCGAACCATCGTCATGGACATGAACGAGCAGCGCCTCGCCTTCGTGCGCGACGTCATGGGCGTGCCCGACACCATCCTCACCACCGGCGACGGCTCCGAACTCGCGCGCCTCGTCGATCTCACCGGCGGCGAACTCGCCCATGTCGTCGTGGACGCCACCGGCTCGAACAAGTCCATGAGCCACGCGCTGAATTATTGCGCTTTCGCCGGCCGGCTCGTGTATGTCGGCATCACACAGGCCGAACTGACCTTCCCTCACGCCTCTGCACTGCACCGCCGCGAACTCACGATCCTCGCCAGCCGCAACGCGCTGCCCGGCGACTTCACGCGTATCATCCACGCCATTGAAACCGGCCAGCTCGACACCCGTCCGTGGATCACCCACCGCGCCCCCTTCGCCGAGATCATCGAAGCCTTCCCAGCCTGGCTGAAACCGGAGACCGGCGTGATCAAGGCGGTGGTCAGCCTTGATGACTGAGTCTCGAATAGTCGGGTGACGGTCGGCACGGCTCAAACTCCCCGGGCCGCGGAGCGGCGCCACAAGGCAGCCCAAAGCGCAAGCCGAGGGTTTGACGGGCAAGAACAAGCCGCCTCAACGGGCCGGCAGCGGGGCATTCGCGCAGTTCGTCGGGCCCGGTGTCGCCCCGCTGGGGCTCGGGGATTTGCGGCCGCCTCTCCCCCGAGCTTACCTGCAGCCACGCCTGCGGCGTTGTGCCCAGGCGGCCCTGGATGCCAGAAGGGCCGTTACCCTGGCGCACAATCCTCACTCAGCCTTGGTGGAGGCGCTTCGCTTCCGCCTTGTCCAGAAAAGAGCCAACCCGGCACCCAGCAATACCCAAGCAGAGGTCGCCGGCTCCGGCACCTCGCTGACGAGGTTGATTTCGTCGATTCGTTGATAGAAATCATCCGGTCCTGGGATTGCGCCCACAAAGATTCCGGCAATCTCGTTGAGTTGGAGCAGACCGTCACCTTCAGAAATTTGAAGGGAAAGTTCGTCGAAACTGACGGTCAGATTGCCCAAGGGCAGGATGCTGAATGTCTTCCAAAACTGGTCTCCGTCGGCGTCACCAAGTCCGATGCGCATTTCGCCGGTGCCACTTGCTTCCCCGAGCAAGTTGATGGCGGAGTATGAAGTCAGGTCGGCATATGGCGAACCAAACCGATACCACAAGACTAGCCAGTGACCTTCCGGACCTCCATCGCCGATTCCATTGTGGCTCATGACCACCGAGCCGGGTATCGCGCTGGTGCTGATGGCGCCGCTGGCAGATTCGCCCAAGGCGTTGATGCTCCAAGCGCGGGTGTTCCACGAGTTGGGCAGCAGGTTGTTGATCCCAGGGTCGTGCACGCTTCCACCGCGACCTTCATTGGTGACCACTTCGTCCAGTGGGCCAAAATCGAAGGAATCAACCAACGTCGGTCCGGCAGCTCGGCCGGAAGAAATGAAAGCCGTCAACAAGATGGCGGCAACCACGTGCCTGTGGCCATGGAATGCGGAATAGTCCCCCTTCATGAATGTCTGTCTTGCAGAACACGCCTTGGATGCAAGACGAAATCTAAGAGCCTGTTCTCCGCGGCTTCCGAGCGCGGTTCGCGCCATCGCCGCAAGCGAAGGTCCGTGGCTGAGCTGACACCAAACAGGGTTTTCCACGGCTGACGTTGGCGGCGACGACGGTGGGAACCCGACCGCCTGCTCAGTCACGGCGAAGGGGCGCACCCTGACTTATCGGAACTCCGCTCGATCGGGTCGCAACGTCCACCGTAAAGCGGGCCAACGCGTCGAAACGCAACCCAACCCAATCCGCTCTTCAACCACTCCGTTCGCTCTCAGAACAATTCCCGGCGCCAGCGGTGTCCCGCCGGCAGGCGACGCAGAACGCCAAAGGGCAGATTCCAGCCGAGGTTTGGTTGGACAGCGGCCGAGCCGGAGGCGGACAGGCGCGGCAGTTGGGCGATGCGTTCCAGATGCGTCTCCATCGTCACGTCGAATGCGTCGCCGGCGTGGGCCGCGGCGAGGGCATGGGCCCGGCGGCGGAGTTCGAGGATCTGGTCGGCACCGATGCCGGCATACCAGCGGATCGCCCGGACGGCATCGGCGAGGTCGCCGGCGGTGTAGAGCAGTTCGGGCGCGACCTGCTCCACGTAGCGGTCGCCGCCACAGCCGATGCGCGGAAACACCGCGAGACCGCCGCGCGCGTAGTGCTCAATCAGGCTGATCGGCAGCCCCTCGTAATCGCTGGTGAAGACCATCAGGTCCCAACGCTCCAAGGTCTGCCAATACGGCCGGCCGGACAGGCGGCCATGGAAGACCGAATCCCCCGGCAGCCGGACAGTCAGTTCGTCGCGGTAAGGGCCGTCACCCAAGATTTCCCAGCGGGTCGTGACCCCATTCTTGGTGAGTTGCCGGTGAAGCTCAGGCAGGCGGTCGAGGCGCTTCTGTTCCACCACCACGCGACCGCAAAAGCCAAGCACCAGCGGCTGGCCAGGCGGCGTGGGGGTCAGCACGAAGGTGTCGTTCGGGGGCGTCACCGGATAGGGCAGCCAAGCCGTGCGTTCGGACGGAATGCCGGCACCCGCTCGGACCATTTCCACAAGGGTGTCGCTGACCGCAAGGCAACCGTCGATTCGGGGCGCCTGCTCGCGCATCCAGTCCTTTAGGCCGGGCCAGTCCGAATGCAGGATCACCACCCGTCGATCCGCCCGGTCCTCGGCCGCCAGGAATGGGAGGCCCCAACCATTGTGGTAGACCCAGATGCCGCCGGAGGCGTGGTTAGCGGTCCAGCGGGCCAACGCCCGGCGGGCGGTGTTGGGCGAGGCAAAGCCGCTGAGACCGAGACCGTCCACATTCGCCAAGCTAAAAGGTCCGCGCTCGAACAGGCTGAGGATTCGATCTGCGGAATCCTGTCGTGCGTCGCGTTCGGCGATGCGGCGCAAAATGGACTCCACGCCCCCCAGCTTGCGATAGTGGGTGAACACATGGGTCACAGGCGGCCGGCGCATGCGCGGAGAGAAAGGGCGGTGCCGGAAAGGGCGTCGAGGAAATTCGCCCCCGGTGAAAACCGTCTGGGACAAGTCAGGGACTGAACGCGATCCACCGGACCGTCGCGCCTCCGTTCACAGCCCACTGGGATGATCCACAAACACCCAGGGCACACCAAACTTTCGGGCGAGTTCCGCAGCGAGGGCCTTCACGCCGAAGGTCTCCGTCGCGTAGTGGCCGCCGTAGAGGACATTGACGCCCGCCTCTTCGGCCAGCGCGTGGGTCCAGTGCGGCCCTTCGCCGGTGATGAACGTGTCCACGCCTTCACGCTTCGCCTGGACCAGTTCCGCTCCGGCCCCGCCCGTGCAGATGCCGATGCGCCGGCAGGTGTCCCCGCCGCCGCCGAGCAGCGTGACCGGACCGCCGAGGGCCTGACCCAACCCGGCCCGCAATTCGTCGCGACCCAGCGGGCGGGACAGGACCGTTTGCACACCGAGATGGCTGCCTTGGCGCTCAAAGAACGGCCGAAGCCGACGGAAGCCAAGAGCGCGCCCCAGCTGGGCGGCGTTGCCCAATTCCGGATGCCCATCCAGCGGCAGGTGCTGCGAATATACCGCCAGATCGTGCTCCACCAGCAACCGGAGCAATTCCGCCCGGCGTCCGGTCCACGGCACCGTCTTGCTCCAGAAGAGCCCGTGATGGACGAGCAACAGGTCCGCCCCGGCCGCCACGGCCTGGCGGGCCACAGTAAGCGTGCCGTCCACCGCCGCGGCGATCCGGTGAACGCGCCCGCGGTTCTCGAACTGGAGTCCGTTCACCGCGCCGTCGTAGTCGGCGAAGGTCCCCGGTTTCAGCCGGGACTCGCAATGGCGGACAAGGGCACTGAGGGCGACGGATTTCACGGCGCCAGCGAACCACGTCTGCCCAACCGGGAAAAGCACCGCGTGCCGGCGGCCCCCCGACCGGAGCGGAGGCAACCAACGATTCTCTCCGGATGACGGATTGATCCTCGTCACGCCGACGGCGGGCACGATGCCGGCGGCACTTCGGCCACAGGCACACCCGGCCGTTGCGTCGCGGGCGCGATTTCGCCATAACCCGTCGCACCCGTCCTATGTTTTTCCGCAAACGGAATCCCGAGGAGCATCGCTACTACCTCCTGCCCGGCCAGGGCCGCAGCAACCGGCGGGTGCGCCGGCAGCAGACCCGGGCAGCGATCATCGTCGGCATCATCGCTTCGGCCATCATCGGCACGACGATGTGGTTCATGGGACGGCTATGAGGCGTTCCTCGCTGCTTCCGATCCTGTTCGCAGCGGTTTTCCTCTCGGCCTTCGGCGCAGACTGGGCGCAATGGCGCGGCCCCAACCGCGACGGGCACGCCCCTTCAGGACAGAAGTTCCCCGCCACTCTGAATGAGGAGCCGAAGGTGATCTGGCGGCTGCCGGCCGGTCCGGGGCTGAGTTCGCCGGTGATCGCGGCCGGCAAGGTGCTGGCATTTGATGCCCAGAACGGGGACGAAACCCTCCGGCTGCTGGACGCCAAGGACGGACACGAACTCTGGCGGGCGGCCGTGGACAAGCCGTTCAGCGACTCGCAGGGACCGACCGGTCCGCGTGGCACGCCGTTGATCGATGGCGACCGGGTCTATGCCGTCTCCTGCCGCGGCGAACTGCAGTGCCGGGCGCTGGCGGACGGAAAACTGATCTGGCGGACGAGCTTCGTGACGAACTGGGGTGCGACCTTCATCGGCGAGAAGGGCAACACGCCCGGTGCCGCCCGCCATGGCAACAACGGTTCCCCAGTCATCCATGGCGACCTGTTGATCGCCAATGCCGGCGGCACCAACGGCGCCGGCGTGATCGCGCTCGACAAGCGCACCGGCGAACTGCGCTGGAAGTCCCAGAACGACATGGCCGCCTATGCCGCGCCCATCGTCGCGAGCGTGGCCGGCCGGGAACAGGTGATCAGCTTCACCGCGGACGGCGGCCTCGGCCTGGCCGCGAACGACGGCCGGTTCCTCTGGCGTTACCCGATGAAGACCGCGTTCGCCCGTCATGTCGGCGCGCCGGTCGTGCTCGATGACCTGGTCGTGCTCGGCTCGCATCAGGCGGGACTCGTGGGCCTGAGGATCACCCGCGACGGCGACCGGCAGGAGGCCCAACCCGCCTGGACCTCCAAGGAGGCGGCCATCAACTTCTCGTCCCCGGTCCGCGTGGGCGGACAGCTCTACGGCCTTGGTCCGGCGAAGGACCTGTTCTGCCTCGACCTCGCCGACGGCAAGGTCCGATGGAAACACACCGGCCTCGCGATGGGTCCGGCCGACAAGGCGTGGGTGTCGCTGCTTGCCGCGGGTGATCGGATGCTTGGCCTCAGCGACACGGGAACGCTCGTGCTGTTCGCCGCCAAACCGGACGCTTACGAGGAATTCGGCCAGCAGCAGGTCTGCGGCAGCAACTGGTGCCATCCCGCCTACGCCGACGGCCGGCTCTATCTCCGCGACACGAAGCACTGGCTCTGCCTCGAGTTCACCACGCCCTGACGGTCCCTTGAAACAAATGAAAACACTTGTCCAATCCGCCCTCCTCACGGTCCTGGGGACGGTCACCGTCAACACCTTTGCCCAGCAGCCTCCCGCCACTCCGCCAGCGCCCGCTATTGAGCGTCCCCAGCGTCGCGAAGGCGGACCCGGCGGTGCACGCGGGATGATGATGCGCGGCGGCCCGGTCATGCAGGCGCTCGACTCGGACAAGGACGGCGAACTCTCGGCCGCCGAGATCGCCGCCGCCGCCGCGGCGCTGAAGACGCTCGACAAGAACAGCGACGGGAAGCTTTCGGCCGAGGAACTCCGCCCGAACCTCGGCGAAGGCGGACCCGGCGGCGCCCGCGCCGACGGCAATTCCGAGGCGATCGCCCGGTTCATGGCCAACGACAAGAACCACGACGGCAAACTGAGCGCGGAGGAACTGCCGGAACGCATGAAGGGCATCATGGCCCGGGCCGACGCGGACAAGGACGGCTTCATCACCAAGGCGGAATTGGAGCAGGCGCTGACCGCTCCGGTGCAGCGCCGGGAAGGCGGTCTCCGCGGTGAGCGCAACGAACGTCCCGTAGAGGCGAAGTGAGTTTGCGAACGCTTCCTGAAGAACAGTCGGCTCTGAGCGAATGTTTCTAACCCAAGCCAGCCTGTGGGCTCACGCGGGTGCCGCGACCGGAACCCGAAGTGCTCCGGTTGCAGCACGAGAACGGGGCGGAATATCGCGTGCGATTCGGGCGCGGGTTAGTGGAGGAGTCCAGCGTGGATGACCCGGAATCCCCCGTCGCGTTCGATGCCCCGGGCAATTCCGCAGGGGGACCTCATTCGATCCACACCGGCGTGCCGACGCGGACCATCTGACGCAGGTATTCCGCGTTCCAGTTGGCGAGGCGGAAGCAGCCGTGGCTTTCCGTGCGGCCGACCTTTTCGGGCACAGGCGTTCCATGGATGCCATAGCCGGGTTTGCTCAGGCCGATCCACGCGACGCCCACGGGATTGTTGGGTCCGGGTGGCACGACCAGTTTGCGTCCGAGTCTCCGGCCCTCTTCGGATTCGGGGAAGACCTCCGGATTGAAAGTGTAGTTCGGATCCTTCACTGCGACCGCGACGGACAACTCACCGATCGGACGCTTCTCGGCGATCCTGCCGATGCTGCATGGAAAGTGGCCGAGCAGCTTCCCGTTGGCGTCGAAGACCCGGATCCATTTCTGCGTGAGGTTGACCCGCACGAGATTGGCCCGCCGTGACGGAGGAAACCCGGCGTTGGGCAGCGTGACTTCCGCGCCCGGTGCGACGGTCTGCCAGTTGATCGCAGGATTGAGCTGCCGGAGCAGGTCGGGGTGCGCGTGCGCCTGTTCGGCGAGCCGTTCCAGCAGGGATTCGTGGTCGAGGAAGGTGACCTGGGATTTCCCGAGCCAGGTGTCCGGTGTTGGCTGCAGGCGGGTAAAGTCCGCTTCGGTGAGGACCCGACGGAGGAAGCGGGGGTGTTCGAGCCGGAGCTCGGCCAGTGTGTCGCGGTCGAGCCGGCCGGATTGTTCGAGGTGTTTCAGCAACTGAAACGCCTTGAGCCCGAGTTCGGTCTGGGCCCCGCCTTTGCCGTCAATCGGCCCGCAGGAAATCCCCTGCCACGTCAGTGCGATCTGCGCTTCGAGGATGTTGGTCACTGCCCGTGGCACCCACGCCTCGCCCGGCGCGACCGGCGGATTGGTGCCCGCAAACGTCACCGCCACCGTTGGGTTCGTGCGCGGCGGCAGCGTGGGCGCGATGACGAAGTTGGTGGGCGGCGGGCGGTTCGTCTGCGGAGGCGTTATCGATTCGACGGTCGCCGCAGGGAAGGATGGCCTCGGCTTGGTTTCGGGCGCGGATTTCCACCGCCACCACAGGCCGCCGGTGATCAGGACCAGCAGCACGACGAATAGCACCCAACGTCCGGGGCCGCCCTCCGGATTGGATTTCGCTTTGGAAGCTCGGCGGGCCACGGCTTCAGACGTCGATCACCGGGCCGCTGCCACCGGCGTCCGGACCATCCGAACGACCCTTGGGACGGCCGCCGCGGCGCACCTCGACCTTGGGACCGCGACCGAGGAACAGGCTGGCGACCAGCGACACGATGCCGATGACCAGCCCGCCCCAGAACGCCGCCCAGAAGCCGGCGACGTGAAAACCCTTCACGGTGCCGCCCACGAACATCAGCAGCACGGCGTTGATCACCGGGATCAGGATGATTCCCAGCACGATCGTCAGCAACGAACGGACGGTGGCGACGAGCAGGGTCGCGGACAGCACGAAGAGCAGCGGGCGGATGAAGGCATTGAGAAATCCAAGCAGCAGCGACGCAATGAGGATGGCCGCCACCGAGTCATACCGGATGCCGCGCACGACCGTGCTGGCGACCAGCACGGCGAGGGTCGTCACCACCCAGCGCTGCAAGAATTGGAGAAACCCGCTCGGCATGGTCATAGCCTAGGGAAACACCGGCCCGTTGTCATTTTCCCGTCGCCGCCGGTTCCGGGGCGATCGGCGCGGGCTGGAGACCAAGTTTGGCTTCCGCCTTCAGCCGGAGTTCGTTCACCAGCGCGAGCTGCTTCGGGAAGAGCACCTTCACATCCACTTCATTGAGCGCCGCCAGCACACCGGTGAAGTCGCTTTCCAGGTCGAGCATCTGCGCCCGGGCAAAATACCAGACCCCGCGTTCGACGGTGCCGAGGCGGTCGGGCTCGAAGGTCAGGAGAATGGCCTTGGCCGGGGAAGCCTGGCCGATCTGCAGCAGCGCGAGCGCGTAATTCATGCGGGCCGAAACCGACTGAGGCGCGGCCTGCACGAGCCGGCGGGTGACCGTAAGGGTTTCTTCCGGATCCACCCGTTCGAGCAGCAGGGCGGCCGCCAGGTCGGTCAACGTGTCCATTCGGTCCGGCGCCAGTTCGCGGGCCTTGCGGGCGGCGCGCAGGAGCAGCGGGCTGTCCTGCAATTGGTAGGCGACCCGGACGAGCGTCTGCCAATACTCGACCGTGCGGCCCAACCGGTTGGTCCGTGGCAGCAGCAGATCACGGGCGGGCGCCCACGCCCGGTAAAAGATCAGCGCCTGCGCGACGTTGTAGGCGATGCCGTCCTCGGCGATCGGATTGCGGGGCACGCGGGCAAAGGCCGCCATGGCGTCCTCGGTGGCGAATTCCCCGTAAGCGGCCGCACCGTCGAGGAAGTGGCTGAACCCGGCCAGTGAACCCGCCGACAGGGAATTCTTGCGGATCTCGACCGCGAGGCCGCGCAGGTCGGACCAACGGCGTTGGGAAAGCATCACGTCGCCGAGCAGGGTCCACGTGTCCGGCGTGGCGCCAAGTTCCGGCACGAAGTGTTCGAGGAATTTGGCTGCGTGGTTGGTGAGGCCCAGCCCGAGAAACGCACCGGATACACGCATGATCTCCATCGAGCTCACCGGCGGATCGGCGAAGTCGAGCGCCAGCTTCCGGGCTTCCTCCGACCGTTTGGCCAGCCGGAGCAGGTTCCAATAGGCCGCGTGCTGGGAGGGCGTGTCCACGTGCAGGTCGCGCAACCGGGCGAGCACCTGGCCGTAGGCGTCCACGTCATTGCGACGCGTGGCCAGGAGCAGCTGCAGTTCGAGGGCGGTGACGGCGGTTTCACGCGCCGACTCGGCGGCCCGCAGTTTGGCCACAGACTCCGCAGTCCGCCTGCCCCAGCCCACCGACCACGCGGCGTCGAAGAGGTCGATGTGTTCCGCGGCCGGCAGGCTGTTGGTGACACCGGCGCGGAAAGCCGAGTATCGGTCACCCTGACCCAGGCGGAGCAAGGAACGCAGGGCGGTGGCCAGATGGGTTTCCGGCAGCGGCGGCGGGGCATTCGTCGCCCACATCAGCGCCAGTTCGTCGAAGCGGAAGTGCTCCATCGCCCGCAGCACCACCGCCATGTTGGCCGCGTTGGTGGCCCCGAGACGCATGAGCCAGAAGGACTGTTCCAGCGCCGCGCGCGAGCGTTGCGGGCTGCGCGGCGGCTGGGCCATCAGGTTGGTCAGGTAGCCCAGCAGCAGGTCCGGTCGCGCCGGATGGTTCTGCACCGCCACGCGCCAGTGATACTGGGCCTGCCCGAAGTTCCGGGCGGCATCTTCCCGCTGGGCGAGTTTCCGGTGGATGCCCGCTTCCAGGAAGTCGAGGGCACTGACGCGGATACGCGGCGCCATACCGGGTGGCGTGACCACCCAGATCTTGAGAACGGAAACCACGCCGATGAAGCCCGCGATCAGGCTGGCCAGAAATGCCCAGCGGAAGGTTGGGTCATGCCACAGCAACCGCAGCAGCGGCCAGTTGCTCAGGCGCTGCTGCACCTCCATCTCGTCCAGCACCCACGGCGGGCGGGACGAACCGGATTTCGACGCGGAATCATCGGCGGATTCTGGGGGCGTGTCGGCCATGACGCAGCGGTTACCGTGGTGGACCCGGTCGCACGCGCCAAGGAAATCTCCGGCAAGCACGCACGCTCGTCTTCGGTTGGCTCTTTCCGCAGCCCCCCGGACGCGAATTCGACAGCGTCGGTTTCCCGGCGAGACTGACGCCATGCGACCGGTTGACCTCACCGTCTTCCCCAATGAACTCGCCATCCGTTGGGACGACGGTTCTGAAAGTTTTGTGCCGTTGGAAACCCTCCGGCGTTTCTGTCCCTGCGCCGCGTGCATGGGCGAGCAGGACATCTTCGGCAACACCTACAAGGCACCTACACGGCCCTACGCAGCGAATGCCTTCCAACTCGTCCGCTACACCGAGGTGGGCGGGTATGGTCTGCAACCGGTTTGGGCCGACGGCCACGGAACGGGAATTTTTGCGTGGGATTATCTCCGACGGGTGGCCGAAGCGCAGGCGCGGGCCGAGGCGGAACCCCAATCGGACGCCAAAGTCTGACGCCAGCAGGCCTGCCGGCGGCCCCGCTCAGCAACCGGGCCCTGTTCTGGATTCTCGACGGACTTCCCTTCCGATCCCTTCGCCGGCAACCTCCGGCGCATGAAGCTCTGCCGTTTCCGGTCCGCTCACCGTCCATGGCCTTGCCTCGGTCTTCTCACCGAAGGCGACTCCCTCGTGGATCTTTCGTCCGTCGGGGTGGACTGCCTCACTTCGCTGCTGGATTCGCCGGACTTGATTGCCCGGCTGCAGGCACTGGCCGCCGCACCGGCCCGCCGATTGGCGCTGGCCGAAGTGACGCTCCTTTCACCGGTGGAAGAGCAGGAGGTCTGGGCCGCCGGGGTGACCTATCTGCGCAGCAAGAAGGCGCGCATGGAGGAATCGGACTTCAGCGCCACCGCTTACGACCGCGTGTATGACGCGCCGCGGCCGGAGATCTTCTTCAAGTCCCTGGGTGAAAAGACCGTCGCCACCGGCGGCGAGGTCGGCATCCGGGCGGACGCCAAATGGAACGTGCCCGAACCGGAACTGGCGCTGGTCTTCAACCGCCGCGGCGAACGGGTCGGCTACACGATCGGCAACGACATGAGCTCGCGCGACATCGAGGGCGAGAACCTGCTCTACCTGCCCCAGGCGAAGACCTATCGCGCGGCCTGCGCGCTGGGGCCGTTCATCACCGTGGGCGTGAGCGAAGCCGCAGCGCGCGAATGGACGATCGGCGTGCAGATCGAGCGGGACGGCGCGGCCGTCTTCAGCGGCGAAACCGGTGTGGGCCAGATCAAGCGCGGCTTCGACGAACTCGCCGGCTGGCTGCACCGCTCACAGACGTTTCCGAAGGGCGCCGTGCTGCTCACCGGCACCGGCGTGGTCCCGGCGAACGAGTTCACCCTGGCCGCCGGCGATGTGGTGCGGATCCGCATCTCCGGCATTGGCGAACTGGTGAACCGCGTGGCGGTGGTGTGAAGCCCATGCGGGCTGCGGCCGTTGCTGAGTCGTGAACGGGACCGGACGGTTCAGCGGCTTGCCGTTGCCCGGAACGCCGCCAAGTGCCCCTCGGTCCGCACGTAGAGCGTGTCACCGAGGGCGGCGGGACTGGCCTGGGCCGTTTCGCCGAGTTCGTTCCGGGCGAGCACCTCCAATGTGTCGCCGGCCCGGACCACTACGACGGTCCCTCGTTGGGACGTGACGTAGAGGCGTCCGTCCGCGCCCAGCAGGCTCGCGTAATAGGGCCCGATCGGCCCGAGCCGTTCCTCCTGGTAGAGCGCCCGGCCCGTCTGGGGATCCAGACAGGTGAGCATCCCGCCGTCCTTCACGAGGTAGAACCGGCCGCCGTAGAACAGCGGCGAGCCGACATAGGGCAGTCCCTTCTTGAAGCGCCAGCGCACGCCGGCATCGGAGACTTGTCCCTTGGCGTCCGGTTTCACGGCAAATGCTTGGTTTTCGACGCGGGCGAAGATGTCGGCCATGGTTTCCCATTCCGCGCGTTCGACGAAGCCGTTGCGGTTGCCGTCGAGATGTTTGAACCGCTCCTTCGCCGGCCCGGGAGGCAGTTCGGCGAACGTGAACCGCCCGTCGCCGTCCGCGTCGTTCGTGCCCAGCACTTCCTCGAAGCGCGGCATCAGCAGGTGGCTGGGACCGCGGTCGCCGCCGGTCGTCCAGCTCGCGGCGAACAGTGTGCCGTCGCCCACCACGGGCGAGGTGCAGGTGATGCGCGCGAGGCCACTGACCTGCCACCGTTCGGAGCCGGTGGCCGGATCAAGGCCCTTGAGCCAGAGCGTGCCGGGCACGACCAGATCGGTGGCCCCGTCGTGCGACCACAGGATGGGTGTGCCGAAGCCGCGCCGCATTTCCGGCCGCTCCACCCGCCACGCCACGTTGCCGGTGCGTCGGTCGAGCGCGACGAGGTGCGAATCACCGTCCTGGTCGAGCAGTTGGATCACGAGGTCGCCGGCGAGGATGGGGGAGGAGCTGGCGCCGTATTCGGTCTGCGTGAGTTTCATCGGCCGCCGCCACACTTCCTGGCCGGTGAAGTCATAGGCGAGCAGGCCGAACGAGCCGAAGTGGATATAGACCCGTTCGCCATCCGTCACCGGTGTCGCTGTGGCCGGATGACCGAGCGACGGATGGACCTCCTCGATCCGTTCCGGGGCGACCGCCGCCCGCCACACTTCCCGGCCTGTGGCGCGATCGTAGGCGAGGGTCAGGAGTTTGCCTTCGGCCAGGCCGGTCAGGAAAATCCGGTCGCCCCAGATCACCGGGGAGGAATTGCCCGCCGGACTGGCGATTCGCCACGCCACGTTGGTCGTGGGATCGAACCGCACCGGCGGACGCGCGTCGGCTCCGGCCACACCCAAACCGCCCGGCCCGCGGAACTGGGGCCAGTTGGGCTCGGCCGCGGCCAGAGCAGCGGACAGGCAGCAACCGAGTGAGGCCGGGCGGAGGAAGTTCACCTCGGGATGAACCCATCGGCACGGTGCCGGCGCAAGGCCGCTCTCAAAGTGGGCAACTTCGAGCGCGAATCAGGGGAGGTGGGAGGAATAGGGCCAGGTGTGCCCCGAGTCACGCATCACGGACCGGGTTTCGCCGCGGCGGCATTCCTCGATCAGCGTGCGGAAGGGGTCGCCGTTGAAGCAGACCTCGGAAAAACAGGCGAAAACGGCCGAGTCACGGTTGATGAACATGGGGGCCAGTTTGCCGGCGGTGGTGGTGTAACTGAAGTTTCCGAAGATCTCCGTTCGTCCGCCACCGGTGCTCCGGAGGAGCGTCCCGCCCCGCTCAGTCTTGTAGCCCAGAATCCACAGGTCGCTGCCTTCGTTCGCAAGGTGGGTGCCCTCGTTCTCCACATTGAGCTGCCGGGCCCATGTGCGCCGGTTCGCCAGCTTCAACCCGTGCGTGACCACGTCCTCGAGGAACAGGTCGCCGCCTGCGGATTCTGGGGTGAAGGTCAGATCGCAGTCGGAGACGCTGCGCAGCACCACCGTGCGACGGCTGGCCACTTCCAGTCCGCCGCCCACGTGCGCGAGATGCTCGACGAAGACGGTCGGCGCTTCGGCGTCAGCGATCCGCAGGTCCGGCCGGATGCCCTTCCCGTAATTGATCATGCCACCCAAGCCGCGGATGCGCCGGACGCGACCGCGGATCACGACCGTGGAACGCAGGTTGTAGCTGCCCGGCAGGAACACCGTGGTGGCACCCGAATCAATGGCCCTCTGAAGCGCGGCGCTGGAATCGGCGTTTCCGGAGGGATCGGCCCCGAAACGATCCACGACGGCCCATGTTTCCGGATCCTCCTCCGGAGTGGCGGGAGTGTCTCGAATCGGCAGGCGCAGGGACCGGTCCGGTCCGCCGAACGGCTGGCAGGCAGGACGGGACGCATGCTCCGCGATTACGGGCCCCACCGTTCCGGGCTGGGCTTCCGCGGTGAGCCGGTAGGCGGCGCCGGAATCGGGCGATTCCACCGACGCCAGCGTCCGAAGGTAGCCGGTGGCGCTCACGTCGCGCAGAAAGATTCGCCCTCCGTTGTAGCTGACTAGCGCCGGATGGCTGCGGGCGTCGCCCGAGCCCGTGAGCCGGGCGTCCAACAGGCACACGGCGCCGTAGCTGCGCAGGGCAGGCACGGCGTTTTCGCTGGTCAGGTGGCGGATGGCGAGGGACTGCCCCTCGTTGTCGAAGCCGACCTCCAGTTGCCCGCGCAGCGTGAGATGCTCGAAGGTCTGGCTGTTCACGGCGTGACCCGTGCGGACGCCCCGGCGAAAACCGACCACTTCGCAGTTCTGCACGAGGAGCGGTCCGTTCATGTCCCGGTGGGCGAGGTCCAATCCGGACAGCCCGCTGCCCCCGGCTGCGACGAAGCGGCAGTTCCGGACCGCTCCCGAGTTGTTCGAGTAAAACTGAAGGCCCGTGCCGCCGGCGTTGTCGGCACCCACTTCAAACGTCAGGTCCTCGATGTAGTTGTGGAACCAGTCGGCCGAGCCGAAACCGCCGCACCACATGAGGGCGCCGCCCTGTTTGGCGGAGGGGAATGTGCCTTCCCGCAGCCGCAGCACCGACCGGTCCCGCGATTCTCCCACGAGCGTCGTGTGCCCCCAGTTGTCGTGGCCCTCCCAGCGTTTTGGCCACGTCAGTGTCTGCGTGATCAGATAGGTGCCGGCGGGAAAGAAAATCGCGCGGTGGCGTCCCACGTTCTCGTTGAGCGCCCGCTGGATGGCCGCCGTGTCATCCGTGGTGCCGTCACCGCTGGCCGAATAGGGTGGCCGCGTGACATCCACCACGAAGGGTGTCGGGGGAAACCGCGCGGCCTCCAGGGCGGGAACTGTGCCTGGCGCGCCCAGCAGCAGAACGATGAGCCGAACGCAGGTTCTCGTCAGGGCGGGGCCGCCAAGTTTGGAAAGGCCGAACGACATGTTTGCCGAACCCAGCTTCGGGCCGATGGCCCCCAGGTCAACTCTTGGCCGGGTGCCCTGTGGGCGGAGTTCACTGTTTCGCCGTTTTGCCCGTGAGCGTGTCGTCGTCCCAGCCGCGGCGGCTGTGAAAGGACCACCAGTCGTATTCGTCCTTCTGCCGTTTCTCCGGCGCCGCATGATTGTCGGCGAAAATCAGGTTCAGTTTCGTGCCATGGGCGGACTTGTCCCAGTTCCAATAGGGGATCTCCCACGCCAGCACAGCCCGGCTGGGGCTGACCACGTCGTTGTCCTTGCGGCCGCTGACGGGGCGCTTGGTCTCGTAGGTGCCGTCGGCCTTCACAAAGATGTGGTTCCAGATGTAGGTCACATGGTCGTTGTCGCGCAGGAGGTTGTTGAGCATCCCGATGGCCGGGTCCTTCTGCTTGATGCCGGCGGGACAGGTGAACGTGCCGGCCTTGGGCGCGGCGGTCACCTTCCCGGAGTAGTTGGTCGGCTTGTTGCCGTTGCGGGTCAGGTAGGGCTCCAGCAGCTCCGGCAGCCATTTGTCATCGGTGCGCAACGCATTGTCCGAGCCCCACGCGCGGCCCCAGTTCTTCACGAGCGGGAAGCGCGCCGCGTAGTCCCCGGAATACATCGCGACGGCGAGGCCGATCTGCTTCTGGTTATTGAGGCAATAGGTCTCGTTGGCCTTGGCCCGGGCCTTGGCGAGCGCGGGCAGGAGCATCCCGGCCAGGATCGCAATGATGGCGATTACGACCAGCAGCTCGATCAGCGTGAAGCCGCGACGGTCCAGGCGGCAGACGGGGCGAAGGTGCATGCGCGGGTAAGTTGCCCCGCAGCAGACTCGGTCCTGAACTCACTGGCAACCGCGGTCTGGGACCCGTTCAGCTCCAGCTCTGGAGTTCAAGGATGTTACCGTCCGGATCGCGGGCATAGACCACGCACAACCGGCCCACGCCCGGCACGTCCGTGGAGCTGATTCCGCCCACCGCGGAACCGCCGGCGGCGAGCACGGCGTCCAAGGCGGCCGCCACGTCCCCGACTTGGAAGGCGAGGTGGCCAAAGCCGGGTTCATTCACGACCGGGCGGGTGCCCGCGACCATCTGGTCGTAGCTGAAGATTTCCAGCGTCGGGCCGTGGTCGCCATAACCGGGCAGGCGCAGATGAAGGCCGGTGAGGTGGGCACCCGGCAACCCAGTGAGTGATTCCAGCCAGGTGCCCGATAGATCGCGCTCCGGCGGCTGGGGCACGCAACCGAAGACGTCGCAGTAGAACCGCGCAAGCCGGCGCCAGTCGCGGGTCGTCAGGTTGGTGTGGACGTAGCGGGCGGGGAGGGCCATGCGTGGATGGACTCAACTTCGCAAGTGGATCAATCAGCCCTGGCAAAACCTCGCGAACCCACCGCCCAGCAGTTCCGTCGCGTCGCGCTGGATTTCCGCGTCGGTCACGGGCCAGCCGGCGGCTTCGAGGGTCTCGTATTTGCGGGCGAGGCAGCGGCCGATCAGGGCGCGCGAGTGCTGCCACTTGTAGATGAGCTGGTCGAGCACGCGGGCGTCGCTGTGCTGCGGGGTGAAGCTGGTGCCGAGCAGTTCCAGCCGCATCGTGGTGATCTCCTCGATGAGCTGCGGCGTGTTGGTGAACCACCAGCAGCCGAACGGGTGCAGGTTCCGGAACTTCCGCGCGAGCACCACGAGTTCGTGCTGGTTCTCCCGCGCGAGACAAGTCACGGCGAAACGGTTCCCTGGGTTCGCCGCGCAGAGGTTCTGGAGCGCGGTCAGGTCGCTGCGGCCCACGCCGTCGCCGGCCATGCGGAGGAGCGGATTCACGGCGCGTTTTACGCCCATCATCAGCGCAAAAGGTTGGCCGTGGTCGCGGCAATGCGGCAGCACGGCGTGGTCGATGAGCCACGCGGTGTCGCCGGCGGCCGGGTAGCTGAACGTCGGCGGCAACGACACCATGCAGTAGCCGGCGCCATATTTCCGCGTGTAGTCGGCGAGGAAACGCCGCACCTCGTCGGCGGTGGCCTGGTTCAGCTCGTTGCCCACGGCGTAACCCCACCCACGCAGCCGCGGCGCGGCCTCGGTCCAGCCGAGGATCAGCGGGTCGATGCGCAGGGCGCCGCGGAAGCGGGCATCGCGCGGCAGGTTGGCGTTCCAGTAGGCGCGTTCCTCGTCGTCGAACGGCGAGTTGGTCATGCCGATCGAGGCGACGTTGGCCAGCGAGAGGACCCGTTCCACGAAGTCGGCCGGCTTCCGGGCGGCGAACCATTTCCGCAGCGACGCGAGGTCATGTTTGCGCGGCTCAATCCCCAGCGCATTCAGCGTGGTGAGCACGCCGCGGCAGGCTTCGGACACCGGCGAATGTTCGACGAACAGGGCGTTCCAGATGAACTCCGCCTGCTCGGTCTTCGAGGCGCTCCAGAAACGGTCGAACGGCACGTCCATCTGCCGGAACGATTCACTGACGAGGTAGTGGTAGGTGAGCTGTTCGTCGATGCCCCAGCTCAGCAGCGAGCTGAAGCTGGGATCGTAAAGGTGCGTGTGGATGTCGTGCACCGGCGTGGCGGCGAGAATGCGTTCCACACGGGCGGACAACGGGGCGGACGAGGACATGGCGCTGAGTTCAAGGTCCCCGGCGGCGAAGTGCCAAGGGCAAAGTGACTCCGCAGCGTCACCGGCTCCCTCTCTTCCACTCGGAGTGGAGGAGAGGGTTGGGGAGAGGAGGTTCTCCTGAATCTTCACTGCCAAGCTGCGGGCAGGCCTCTCTCCCCGTCCCTCGCCCGCGCTTTGCTGCGGGGGGAGGGAGTGCTCTACGAGGGCGGTGTCCAGATGAGCCTGCGTCACCGGAACCGGCCGGCCGGCCAGCCCCTGAAGACGGCGGCCAGTTCGCGATCAGGCACCAACCCGGTTCGACCGACGAAGCACATTTGTTAAGCCGGGGTAAAAGTGGCGGCTTCCGGCATTGCCGCGTGGCAGGCTCCGCGCCAGAACTTCGGCCATGGCCAGCCCGTCTGACACGTCCGCCCACCGCATCCTCGTCATCGACGATGACCGCAAGCTTTGCCGGCTCATCCGGGATTATCTGGAGCCGATGGGCTATGCGGTCGAACTCGCCCACACCGGTCCGGACGGCGTTGAACGCGCCACCACCGAGGCCTGGCAGGCGGTGATCCTCGACGTGATGCTGCCGGGCTTGGACGGCTTCGAGGTGCTGAAACGCATCCGCGCCAAGGCGGACGTGCCGGTGCTCATGCTCACCGCGCGGGGCGACGAGGCGGACCGGATCGTGGGGCTGGAGATCGGCGCCGACGATTACCTGCCGAAGACCTTCTCAACCCGGGAACTGCTCGCACGGCTGCGGGCCGTAACCCGCCGGCAGGGCCGCACCGTGAAGCCCGGCGAGGAAGCCCCAGAGGAATACGTCGTCGGCCCGCTCCGCGTGGTGCCGGACACGCGCACGGCAGTGCTGGACGACCAACCGCTCGCGCTGACGCCGGTGGAGTTCGACCTGCTGGCCTCCTTGGCGCGGGCGAAAGGCCGGGTGCGTTCGCGCGAGGCGTTGCTGGAAGAATGCCGCGCGCGCGACTACGACGTGTTCGACCGCTCGATCGACGTCCACATCTCCGCGCTGCGAAAGAAGCTGGGCGACGACCCCAAACAGCCCCGCTTCATCCGCACCTACCGTGGCGCGGGCTATATGCTCATCAATCCCGACGCACCATGATGCCAACGCACAGAACTGTGGAGCGCAGGGCTCCGGCCGCCGCAATCAACTTCCCGGCATCATGAGACTTCGCCTGCCGCTGTTCGCCCGCTTCCTGGTCTGGCTGCTCCTGAACCTGGTGCTGCTCGCGGCGGTGTTCTGGTTCGTGGTGCGCAGCGAGTTCCGGCCCGACGCGGTCATCGCGAGCCTCGCGGGTGAACGGGTGCAGCAGGTGGCCGACGTCGTGTTCGGCGAGCTGCGGACGCGGCCGAAGGACGAGTGGACGAGCATCCTCGACCGCTTTGGCACCGGTTACGGCGTGAAGTTCGCCCTGGTCGGCGACCAGCACGAGATCATCGCGGGTGCGCCGCTGGAATTACCCGAGTAAGTCCGCCAGCGCATCCGCGGCCGGGGCGGCCCCCGGCGCGATGGCGGCCCGCCGCCGGATGGTCCCCGGGGCGAGGGCGTGCGCCCGGACGGGCCCCGGCCGGACGAGCGCCCCCTTGGCCCCCCGCCCGAGGGCGATCCCGGCCGGCGCGGACCGGGGCGGTTTGAGGGCCGAATGGAATTTGGTCCGCCGCGCACATTCATCCGCTCCGAAAAGCCTGCCGGTTACTGGGCAGTGCTGCGGGCACCGTTGACGACGCCGGAGACGGGACGGTTCGCCTTCGGCCGCCTGGTCATCATGTCGCCAACGCTGACCGGGGGCGGCCTGTTCTTTGACCCGACGCCCTGGCTGTGGGCCGGCGGCGGCGTGCTCGCGTTTTCGGTGCTCTGGTGGCTGCCGTTCGTAGGCAGCATCACGAAGTCAATCCGACTGGTCACCGCGGCCACCGAGCAGGTCGCCGAGGGGCAGTTCAGCGTGGCGGTGAATGACCGGCGCGGCGACGAACTCGGCCGTCTGGGTTCCGCGGTAAAACGCATGGCCGGCCGGCTCGAGGGCTTCGTCACCGGCCAGAAGCGGTTCCTCGGCGACATTGCGCACGAGCTGTGCACCCCGCTCGCCCGCATGGAGATGGCGCTCGGTGTCCTGGATCAGCGCGCCGACGACCGCCAGCGCGAATACGTGAACGATGTCCGCGACGAGGTGCGCCACATGTCCGGACTCGTGAACGAGCTGCTCTCGTTCTCCAAGGCCAGCCTCAAGGCCAAGGAACTTCCCCTCGTTGCCGTCTCACTGCACGAAACGGCTGCCAAGGTCATCGCCCGCGAGGCCGCCGACAGCGAACGGATCGAGCTGAACATCCCCGCAGACCTTTCGGCCCGGGCCGAACCCGAACTGCTGGCGCGGGCCTTCGGCAACCTGGTCCGCAACGCTCTCCGTTACGCCGGACACGCCGGCCCCATCCGTCTCAGTGCGGTTGCCCGCGGGGCGGAGATCGTCGTGACCGTGACTGACGAGGGACCAGGCGTGCCCGCCGAATCGCTCTCCCGGCTGAGTGAGCCCTTTTACCGGCCCGATGCGGCGCGGACACGGGAGCAGGGCGGCGTGGGCCTGGGACTCGCGATTGTGAAAAGCTGCGTGGAGGCCTGCCAGGGCAAGCTCACCTTCCGCAACCGCCAGCCTCAGGGGTTCGAAGCGGAAATCCGGCTGGCGCGGGCGTAGGGGCTGCGGGCCAGCGCCATCCGGGGTGAATCTGCGCCAATCGCGGGCTTGTCAGGCGGCGGCGACCTGACGACAAACAGCCTCATGATTCCCGAGACCCGTTGTTCCCGCCGTCGCTTCCTCGCCGCCACCACCACCGCCGTCGCCACGCCGCTGATTCTGCCGTCGCACGTGTGGGCCGCCCCGGTGAAGCCCAACGACAGGATCTCCCTCGGGTTCATTGGCGTCGGCATCCAGAACCGCGGCCTGCTGAACGGATTCATCAACCGCAACGACACCCACGTCGTGGCCGTGTGCGACGTGGACACTTCGCGGCGCGTGGACACCAAGAGCCGGGTGGACCGCCATTACTTCAAGCGGGACGGCGCGACCGACAATGCCTGCGCGGCCTACAACGCCTTCGAGGATCTGCTCGCCCGCAAGGATGTCGACGCCGTCGTCATCGCCACGCCCGATCACTGGCACGCCCTCATCACCCTCGCCGCCGCCAGGGCGAAGAAGGACGTCTATTGCGAGAAGCCGCTGTGCCAAAGCATCCACGAGGCCCGGGCGATGGTGAACGCCGTCCGGAAACACAAACGCGTGTTCCAGACCGGCTCGATGCAGCGTTCGGCCAGGGAATTCCGCGTGGCCGTGGAGCTGATCCGCAACGGCGTCATCGGGACCGTCCGGAAGGTGGACGTGGCAGTGGGCGGGCCCGGTGTGCCGTGCGATCTGCCGGAGGAACCGATGGAACCCGGCCTCGACTGGGACCGCTGGCTCGGTCCGGCGCCCTTGCGGCCCTACAACGCCATCCTCAGCCCGCGCGGCATCAACAGCCATTTCCCGATGTGGCGCGCCTATCGCGAATACGGCGGTGGCATGGTGACCGACTGGGGCGCCCACCATTTCGACATCGCCCAGTGGGGTCTCGACGCGGACAGCGGCGGCCCGGTGGAGATCATTCCGCCCGGCAACTGGCTGAAGGCGCAAAGCGGCGTGAAGATCCGCTACGGCAACGGCGTGGAAGTCACCCATCAGGCCGGCAACGGGGTCACGTTCCACGGCCAGGGCGGCGAACTGCACATCAACCGCGGCCGGATCGCGGTGAAGGTGGGCGACACCGTGAAGGGCAAGGCCGGGGACAAGGGCGACGCCCCGCTCAAGGACGTGCTCGACCGTCTCGAAGCCGAGTTTCTGGGCGCGGGCAAGCAGCAGGTTTATCGGAGCGCCAATCACCTAGGCGATTTCCTCGACGCGATGCGGAAACGCAGCCAGCCGATTTGCGACGTGGAGGTTGGCGCCCGCAGCGTGAGCGTGTGCCACCTCGTGAACCTCGCCTATTACCACGGCCAGACTCTGAAGTGGGACGCCAAGTCCGAGCAGTTCACCGGCGGGACCGGCAACAAGGCCTGGCTCGACGTCAGCTATCGCGGGCCCTGGAAGCTAGGCTGAACGGCACACTGCCGGAAAGTTGTCGGCGGGACTGTGGGCGGCTTGCCCTGCAAGCCGAGCGGGTTGCGCGGCAACCCGCCCACGATTCGTTCGGGATTCACACCCATTCGGGATCAGGCCGAATTCGCTCCGGCCCAAGTTCCGCGTCACTTGGTAGCGCCAAAGGACAGGTGCTTCCAGCACCACAGCACCAGGCCGCCACCCACCACCGTGATCGCCAGCATGCCCAGCGCGCTGAGCGGCTGACCGTAGAGAAAGAAGCCGCCGGCAAAAATCAGCGCCCAGATGCCGGCGGTCGCGCCGGCCGACGCGAGCAGGCCGATCGGCAGGTCCGACTTCATCTTCGGATCGCGGATCTGCTGACGTTCGTGTTCGGCCCGTTCCAGCACATATCGCCAGCCCGGACCGCCGGGCTGGATGCGCCGGTAGAATTCCCGCAACCGCGCCTCCTCGGTCGGCTTGGTGGACAGGGCCACCAGCACCCACGACACCGTCGTCACCGCCACGCCCCACAGCATCTGGCTCACCCCCGAGGGCGGGGTGCCGCCGGTCTTCTTCCAGACGAAGAAGAGCAGCGCCATGGCGAAGGACACCACCATGGCGGTGATCTCGGCCGCCGCGTTCACGCGCCACCAGAACCAGCGCAGCAGCAGCAGCAGACCGGTGCCCGCACCCACCTGCAGCAGCAGCTCGAACGAACTGAGCGCATCCTGCAGGACCAACGCGACGGCGCACGACACCACCATGAGCCCGACCGTTGCGAAACGGCCCACCCAGACCATCTGCCCCTCCGTCGCCTGCGGGTTCACGAACCGCCGGTAAACGTCGTTCACGAGGATGCTCGAGCCCCAGTTCACCTGCGTGGACATCGTGCTCATGTAGGCCGCGATGAGCGAGGTGACCACGAGTCCCAGCAGGCCGGCCGGCAGCCGCGTGAGCAGGGCCGGATACGCCATGTCATGGGCGACCTGCGCTTCCGGCATGTTCGGGAACGCCGCCCGCAACGACGTCACTCCCCGCGCCGCCAACCGCGTGGCTTCGTCCACCTTGTCCTCGCCGCCCGCCCGGGTGATCGCGGTCTTGGCCGCGGCGACTTTCTCCGGCGGATCCATCGGGAAAATGACCAGCGAGGCCAGCGCGACGAGGATCCAGGGCCACGGACGCAGCGCATAGTGCATGACGTTGAAGAACAGCGTCGCCCCGACCGCGTGGGCCTCGCTCTTCGCCGCCAGCACGCGCTGCACGACGTAGCCGCCGCCGCCCGGTTCGGCACCGGGATAGTAGGCCGACCACCATTGCACGAGCAGCGGGAAGAGGAACACCGCGGCGAAGACTTCCGAATGCACTTCGCCGAAGTCGGGCACCATGGCCATCTTGGGCATCACGTCCGGATGGGAAACCAGTTTCGCCAGGCCGCCGACCTCCGGCAGTCCGACGATGAACGTCGCGGCCCAGACCGATCCGATCATGGCCATCGCGAACTGCACCAAGTCGGTCAGCAGCACGCCGGTCAGGCCGCCGACCATCGAGTAGGCGACGGTGATCACCGAGGCGATCAGGATGCTCTGCATCGGGGTCAGGCCGAGCAGCACGCCGCCGATCTTCACGGCCGCGAGGGTGACGTTGGCCATGATCATGATGTTGAACAGCACGCCCAGGTAGATGCCGCGGAACGCCCGCAGGAACGCCGCCGGCTTGCCGGAGTAGCGCAGCTCGTAGAATTCGATGTCCGTCAGCACGTTGCTCCGCCGCCACAGCTTCGCGAACAGGAAGACCGTCGTCGTGCCCGTGAGCAGGAACGCCCACCACACCCAGTTTCCGAACACGCCGTCGCGGCGCACGATTCCGGCCACGAGGTTGGGCGTGTCGGTCGCGAAGGTGGTGGCCACCATCGAGGTGCCCAGCAGCCACCACGGCATGGAACGGCCGCTCAGAAAATAGCTGTCGTAGTCCTTGCCGGCGGACTTGCCCACAAACAGGCCGATGGCGAGATAGACGGCGAAGGCCGCCGCCATGATGATCCAGTCAGTCGAGGTCAGGTGCATTCGCGGGGGGTAATGTTGCCGCGGCGGAGAAGACCAAATCCAAACGGCAGTGGCCATGCCGAAAGTCAGGGCCGCCCGCCGCGGAGCGCATCCTCTCATCGTGGCTTCACTGCGGAAGATGGAGGTTCGTCTGCAGCTTGGGGCGGCGGCCCGGCAGCGCAGCCCCAACCCGGTGGGGCGGAGCTGCCGCTCCGCCTTGCGCGACCCGCGGCAACGGCCGGAAACGGTGGTCCCAGTTACGTGAAAAGATGCACCCCGCCGCCCTGTGCCGGATTTGCCCCGGAACCTGCCCGGGGGGGCCAAGACCTGGCCCGGCAACTTTCCCAGCCTCACCGACAACCATGAAGCGTCATCGGGTGCAGGCGGTGGATTCCCACACGGGCGGCGAACCCACCCGGATCGTCATCGGCGGGGGACCGGACCTCGGCGGCGGAAGCGTCGCCGAACAGCTCGCCGTTTTCCGCGACCGCCACGACCGGTTTCGCTCCGCCGTCGTGAACGAACCCCGCGGATCCGACGTGCTCGTCGGCGCCCTGCTGGTTCCTTCGCCCGATCCGGAATGCGTCACCGGCGTCATCTTCTTCAACAACGTCGGTTACCTCGGCATGTGCGGCCACGGCACCATCGGCCTCGTCGCCACGCTGGCCCACCTCGGTCGTATCCAACCCGGCGAACTGCACCTCGACACCTGCGTCGGCCAAGTCACCGCCGCGCTGGCGGAGGACGGAACCGTGACGCTCACCAACGTGCCCAGCCACCGTGCCCGGAAAGCCGTCACGGTGGACGTGCCCGGCCTCGGCCCGGTGACCGGTGACGTGGCTTGGGGCGGCAACTGGTTCTTCCTCGTGGGCGAACATCCGTGGGCGCTCGAACTCGGAAACATCGAGCAGCTCACCGAGGTCAGTTGGCGCATCCGGCAGGCAGTGAACGCACAGGGATTTCCCGAAGTGGATCACGTGGAACTCTTCGGCCCACCCGGTGCCGGCGGGGACTCGCGGAATTTCGTGCTCTGTCCCGGAAAGGCCTACGACCGTTCGCCCTGCGGCACCGGCACCAGCGCCAAGCTCGCCTGCCTGTCCGCCGACGGGAAACTTCAGGAAGACGAACCGTGGGTGCAGGAAAGCATCCTCGGCAGCACGTTTACTGGCCGCTTCCGTTGGCGCGACCGGGCGAAGGCTGAGATCACACCCATCATTTCCGGCACCGCCCACGTGAACGCCGAACTCATCCTGCTGCTCGACGAGACGGACCCGTTTTGCTGGGGCATCCGGTAAGGTCGGACGCAACGTGCCGCCGGCTTCCAGTCGGCAGCGCCCGGAGGGACGCCGAACCCTTAGCGGGTCCAGGCGTGGATCGTGGTCAAATTGTTCACCGGGAGGCTGATCGGAATGTCCAATGTGGCTGGGTTCTGGGCGGTGTTGACGAGGTTGGTGTCAATCACGATGCGGGGGCCGTTGTCCGGCGTAAGCGTGAGACGAACAGGCACGTCCGCGCCGAAATCCTGAGCCCGGAGCGTGACAGTCTGGTTGGTGGGCGAGTTGAAGGGCAGCAGCACCTGCACGGTGTTGCCGGTGCCCAGCGGGATGTTCTGACCGGCGGCCATTACCAAGTCCAGACGGGGCAGGGTTGAGGGCTGCACGAACATGGTGGTCCCGATGGTCAAAACGTGGGGGGGCTCGATCCTCAGCGTGAGTCCTCTCTTGTCGAAACAATCGATACGTATCCGGCCGGGCCCCCCGCCTTCACCGCCCTGGGCGGAGACGAGTCCGCTCCCATCCACCCTGGGAGCCAAGAGGCGGACGGCCCCGCCGCTGCCTCCGTTGCGCGAGTTTCCCCTCCAGTTCCCGCCAAAGGCTTGAATATGACCGCCAAGCGTGATGCGAGTGTTGGACGCCAGCAGAATGGCGCCGCCGCCGCCGCCACCACCTGATCCGGGATTGCCCACTTGCCCGCCGCCGCCGGAACCGCCCATCAGCGGGATCAGGAGGGGGCTGCCGTAAGTCTGACCTGCCAAGCTGCCACCTAGTCCGGGACTGAAGTGACCCGCCCCGCCAGACCCGTTGATATCACCGGGATGAGCGCGTCCGCCGCCGGGTCCGTAACCGTCTCCGGGGAGAAACTCCGCTCCAAAACCCGGTTTTCCGCCATCGAAGCCGCCCGGCCCGGCGACGCCGCCGATCCGGGGAGAATCAGGACCCGCGGCTCCGTTCACGGACACGACCCCGTTTATCACCACGTCACCCTGGGCCAACAGTTGCACCGGTGTGTTCAGCGCGTTGCGCTGGAAACGCAGCGTCCGGCCCAACCCCACCGTGACGGTGGTGTAATGGAGCCGGCCATCGGGCGGGAGTTCCACGGTCATATCCGCCTCGGTCACATTGAGTGCCCCAAGCGAGCCGTTGCTGCCGGCGTCGAAGTTCTGGGCCCACGCGGGTCCCCAGGAAGAAACGGCCACGAGCATGGCCGCCAGGAGTTGAGTTTTGGCTTTCATGTTTTGAGTAAAGGAGTTGGCAAACAGTTTCATTGGTTCAGGAATTCGATGGTGGCGGGTGGTTGGGACAGCACGGGGCCAAAATCACCCCCTGGCCCAAACCGGGCGGCGGGGGCGACCACTTCCACGGGCGGACTCGCCAGCGTGGGACCGAAGGCGCTGCCGGGGCCGAACACTGCCGCCGGCGCGATGACTTCCACCGGCGGCTTCGCCAATGTCGGACCAAACGCACTGCCCGCGCCGAAAACAGCCGCGGGGGCGATGACCTCCACTGGCGGGCGGGCCACGGTTGGACCAAAGAGGCTGTTGGGTCCGAAAACCGCGCCCGGCGCCAGCGCCTCCACGGTCGGCCGGGCAAGCGCCCCCAAAAAGGGCCGCGAGAGCAGGTTCAGCGGATCGCTGCCGGCGGTCACCTCCGCCTCATCGGTCCAGCCGTCGTCGTCCGTGTCGGCCAGCCGCGGATTGGTGCCGGCGGCCTGTTCCTGACGGTTGTTCAGACCATCCCGGTCCGGATCCTCGTCGCCGTCGGCGATGCCATTGCCGTCAGAATCGCGCAGTCGCGGGTCGTAGCCGAGGATCAGCTCGTAAGCTGCCCCCAGTCCGTCGCCGTCGGCATCTTCTCGGCCGTCCGGCACGCCGTTGCCGTTGGTGTCGGCGCGCGTCGGGTCGGTGCCCAGCAGGCGCTCCACGTCATCCGGCAGGCCGTCGCCATCGCCATCCACGGAGCCGTCAAAGACCAGCAGATCCACGGTGACCGGAGCCGCCAGGGGGTTGCCCGCGAGGTCGGCCAAAGGCGGGGCCAGCCGCAGGCGGTAACGGCCGGGCGGCAAAGGCTGGGCGGTCGTGACCGCCAGGGACGGAGGTTCCTCGCGCAGCTCACGGCCGAGGTTGGCCAGCGCCAGATCATCGGCCGTGCCCACCTCGCCGTCGGCTCCGGCGGCGAACAGTTGCACGGCGGCTTCCGTAACCGAGTCGGGATGGATGGCCTCGCTAAAGAAGGCCAGGATCGCCGAAAGCTCCGGCAGCAGCGCCCCGGGCCCCGGAACCGTGCGGACCAAGCGCGGCGCCGTGGCGTCGGGCACGAGTTCAAGGGTGAGCTCGTCGCTCCAGGTTTCGTTGCCGGCGGTGTCGGTGGCCCGGGCGCGGACGCGCAGCGACACCCGCTCGGCCGTGCGGGGCGGCGCGATGAAGGCGGCCTCGAACGGGAAGTTGCCGTCGGCCGCGAAGCGCTCGCCGTCGCGGTAGAACTCCACGCGGCGCACCTGCACGTCGTCACGGACCGTCGCGCGCAGGCGCAGCGGCTGGCCCGCCTCGGCGCGCCCGTCGCTCGAACCGGTGCGCAGCGTGAGGCTGGGCGGGTTGGTGCCGGTGTCGCCGGCGAGGTAGTTGACGATCTGGAGGCCCGCGCGGCCGTCGGCCACGTAGGCGAAGTTGTGATAGAGCGCCGCGGCCCGCGCCAGGCCGGGCGTAGCGTAGGGGTCTCCGGCCGCGTTGTTCACCGCGGGGTCACGGAGGTCGAAGGCCTGCACGTTGTGCACGCGGGGGGTGAGGTCGTTCGGCGCCGCCCCCACGACCGCCAGACCGGAACCTGAGCCGTTGGGGAGGATCTGTTTGAACGAGGCCGGGCCATAGGATTGGGAACCGGACAGCCGCTGGGGCTGGGCAGGGTTGCTCAGGTCGAACCGCGCAAAGCCGTCCAGGTCGGTCACGTAGGCCACGCCGTCACCCACGGCAATCCGGCGCCGCTGGGTGATGATGTCCGGGGAACTCAAGCCCAGACTCGCGCGCCCCAGCGTGACGATGCTGCCCAACTCCTGCCGGAAAGTCAGCAGTTCGCCTGGGGTCGCGGCCACGATGACGCCGTTTTCTCCGGCGAGGTCCAGCACCGTGCCGGTCAACGGCACCTGATCCAGCAAGGTGCCGGTGGTCAGGTCCACCAGGCGCAGCTCGAGGGCGTCGGTGGCCAGCCAAGCAAAGCCGGCATCGACGAACGCCGCCGTGACCCCTGACGCCCGGCCGGGCTCCAGGCGCCGCGCCGTGGGCAGGGGATCGCGCGGATCAAACACCAGCACGCCCGGGAAACCGCCGCCCGCCACGCCGAAGTTCTGATCCAGGGCCACGACACGCACGTCTCCGGGCGCGGGCAGCTGGGCCACGAGCACGCCCAGCCGGCCCGCACCAACGTCCAACACGCCCACGCCGCCCTCCTTCAGGGCGACAAGCACGCGATCATTGAAGGCCGCCACGTCCACCGCCTCGCCGGGCAAGGGCACCGAACCGATCACGCCAAGTGCGGCAGGCCGGCCGTCGAGCGGGTCCAGCCCCTGTTCGATTTCCGCGCCGTCCAACACGCCGTCGCGGTCGCTGTCGCGTTGGTCCCGATCGGTGCCGAAGACAGTTTCCGCCAAATCGGCCAGGCCATCACCGTCAGCGTCTTCCGGCGCGACTTCGGACACGGCTCCGAACGTCATGCCGAAGATGACGAAGTCGCCGGGGACCACCGTCGTGCCGCCGAACCGGTTCGAGCGCTCGAAGCCGAGCGCGCGGCCCAGGCGCTGCGTCACGGCGTCATAGGCATACACCTCAAGCCGCCAGGCACGGAAGGTGACTTCGGGATTGCAGGAGACGGGCCGGCCATCCTGGAAACAGCGCGTATCCGGGGCGGGTGGAAACAACTGGAACTGACCAAACGGCTCCATGATGCCGCGCGTGGTCCGGACGACTTCGGTCACGTTGGTCCGAAACGAGATCCGTCCCAGGTCATTCACCGTGGTGACTTCGACACGCTCAAACCGCTGGAAGGCGACGAACGGAAGGCGGCGATCCGGCGCGGCATACGTATAGGCCGCCTCGACGCTCGGGTTGGATTCCACAATGGCCTGGGCCCAGAAGCTCCGCGGGTCCGTGCCCACAATCGCGCGCAACTCCTCCCATAGCCGGCGATACTCGGCCTGTTGCGCCGGCGTGGCGTTCCCCTGCTCCCGCACCGTCCGAATCAGGGTCACCCAGGCTTGGAGCAACGCGCTGGCCTGCTCGGCGGGCGACAGCCCGGCCGCAGCCCGGGCCACGCCGGCGGTCTGCGTGCAGCGGGGCTGGGGAGGACAATTGCCCCGGCAGATGCGGCCGTAGGCATTGCAGGTATCGTAGCAATCCAGGAGGTCCTCGTTGCCCAGGACTTGAGCCGCGGTTTCAACGTCCAGCCGCAGCTGATCCATCCCCAGACCGAGACGTTCGATATTCCCCTGCAGGTCAAGGTCACAACTGTGCCGGCAACCGCGCACCTGGGATTCGCAATCCGACCGGCAGCGTCCGCCTTCGGTGTTGCGGCAGGGCGGGTCCGTGGGGGGCGGCAACGGCGGCAGTGGAGGCAGTGGAGGCGGGGGGGCGGCGGAGGCGGAGGCGGGGGCAACGGCGGCGGAGCCTGGAAACCGTGCCAGCCGGGCTGGCGGATGCCCACACCGGGGTCGGTGCAGACCAGCGTGCCGTCAGCACTGACGGTCATGGTGCCGGACGTTTCCCAGCGGCCCGTGTCGTGGTTGAAGGACATGAGCACGGCCTGCTCGCCCGGCGCCAGCACCACGCCGTCGCGGTTCGGCACGTTGGGGAAACAGGCCGGCACCGGGCGGTCGAAGTTTTGGCCGCCGTCGGTCTGCACCGTGATGTCGAGCACATGGTCCAGGCCGTCAGGCAATGGCTCCGGCAGGCGCGCTGGATCGACAATGGCGATGCCGACCTGCCCGCCCCGCTTGCCGTCGTTGTCAAACAGGGAATTGGCCGGCACGAGCACCTGCACACCCGCCAGCAGGGGGTTGGCAGCCACCACCCCGGGCGCCAGGCCCACCGGCGTGTCCTGAATCAGGCTGACGGGGCGCAACGTGCCCGCCGGCACCAGCGGCAGATAGATGACTCCGCCCGGCACCTGATTGTCGGCGCGCCCCCCGGATGCCTCCCACGCCTTGCCGATATTGGGATAATACGCACCCGCCGGCCATTGGCTGAGCGGCGACGTGCGACCGTCCACGTGAACGAAGAACCGGCCCGCCGGGCAGTTCGTCAGCGTGAAGCGGCCGGACGCACTCCGGCACGTCGTTCTTGGGGCTGCCCACGAGCGCGGGCACGGCGTAGCGGGTGAGGCACTCGTCGGGATACGGCCGCAGCAGGCCGGCCAGTGAATCCACGGGCGTCGTTTCGTCCAGCCATTGGCGGCGGGCCTCGCCATCAAGGATCACTGGCATCCGGTCGTGGATGGGCGCCGCTACACTGTTCGGCGTCGTGGTCAGGATCGTGAAGGTCTCCAGCGGTTCCGCCGCGGTGTTCTCAGGGTTACGCCAGTGTTCCCACAGGCCGGCGAACAGGAACGGCCGCCGGTCCGGCCGCACAAACCGCCAA
>Ga0169931_10000132_pt1 | contig 114145 bp, 94 predicted proteins | sample Kivu_15m_20L_FD_129675 | JGI IMG/M metagenome (GOLD analysis project Ga0169931, IMG submission 129675) | Freshwater microbial communities from Lake Kivu, Western Province, Rwanda to study Microbial Dark Matter (Phase II) - Kivu_15m_20L... | ecosystem: Environmental > Aquatic > Freshwater >...
CTACCGCGTCCACCGCCCCGACAAACCCGCCGCCAAATGACGGCCCGTCCGCTCCGCCCGGCAACTCCCGCTGGCTCACATCAACCCGCGAAGATGGCCCTGTTTGAATCTGCGATCGACAGGATGCGAGAACACCACGTCTTGAATCTGGGGGCTGGCGTACAGAGTACCGCCCTCTACCTGTTGGCCTGCGAGGGGAAGCTGACGTTCGACTGCGCCATCTTCGCCGACACGCAGGACGAGCCGCAGGGGGTATACCGCCATCTCGACTGGCTGAAGGGCCAGCCCGGCCCGCCCATCTGGGTCCGGTCCCGTGGGTGCCTGGGGGACAACCTCGTCAACGGGGTCAACGCCACCGGCCAGCGGTTCGTCTCCATCCCGGCGTTCGTGGCCGAAGACCACGAGACACGGCCCCGGTTCTGCGCCGGGGTCAAGGCAGGCATGGTCCGCCGACAGTGTACCCGTGAGTACAAGATCGAAGTGTGCGAGAGGGCGATCCGGTACGAGTTGATCGGGCTGAAGCCACGCCAGCGGAGTCGCCCTGGATGGTGTCATGAGGAACCATTATCGTCATCCTGTTGACTATAATCAACAGACTGCCCGGCCAGCCCGGTTTACCCTCCGGGCATGTTGGGCCAAGAACTCCGCAAAGCCCGTGAGGAAGCCGGATTGACGCAAGAGCAGGCAGCTTTTGCGGCGAACATCGACCGTTCGTACCTCAGCCAGTTGGAGAACAACCACAAATCTCCGACCGTCGATGTCCTCTTCCTGATCTGCGATGCCCTCGGTGTCGCCGCCTCGGAAATCCTCGCCCGTGTCGAGCGCACCCGGCGGGCCAGTTCAGGCAGCGAGTAGCCCGACTTCGCCAGCCCCCTGCCAGTTGACTACCTGTCCTCGGCTTTGATGGCCCGCTTGGCGGCGTCGAGGGCCGCAGACGCCTTCTCGCTCGACGTGACGGGGAGAACGTCCTGGCGCAGCGCCTTGACGGCGACCTCCCTGGCGAGGGTCGGGTTGTTCTTGCGGTCCAGGGCAACGTCGATGACACGACCGTACACCCTCGCCACCGTGCTGCGGTCGGGGAGTTTTTCCGAGGAGTTCACCACCGCCAGATACTTCTCGAAGGCTTCGTCGTACTTCTTCTTCGCCTCCAGGGACGCCTTGGCCTGGGCGGTGAAGTCCTTGTTCTTCTTCGCCTCCTTGACGCCCCGGACGGCGTCGTCCCAGAGGGCGTCTCCTTCGGCGACCGCCCTGTCAAGCTTCGCCCGCTCCTCCGGCGACCCGCCGGTGGCGCTGGGCGGCATGGGCTTCGGCGAACCGTTGACGCCTACCTTTTCGGGCTTCGACCCGCACCCGGCCAGCGCCAGGACGATCAGTAGAACCAGACACCCCGACACGCATCGGCGCATGACGACATCCTCGAACTGGTGAACCTTGATGGTCGGGACCGGACCGGGTGACATCCGCTCCGTGCCGATCCCTTTCCTCGCCTTGCGACGGTGCGGGCCGAATGGGGCCACGACCGAAAAAAAATCCCTCCGATTGGCCCCGAATCGTCCCCACGGTCGCATAGCTGGACAGGGTGGTTCCCGACCTGAGCGGCCCTCGCCGATCCCGTAAGATGAGCAGAAACCACGACTTGCTCATGCCGAGGGACCGGACATGGTCGCCACCGATACCGCCCTACAAGCCCTGATCGCCCGCTCGCTGGAGGATGCCGCCGCCCGCAGCGCCCTTATCGACCACGCCTGCGACCGGCTGCTCAGGCTGACCCGCAAGATGTTTCACGCCCGCAGGGACTTGCGCCGGTGGGAGATGACCGACGACGTATTTCAATGTGCGATGCTGCGTCTGCACCGGGCACTGGCCGAAGTGAAGCCCGAATCGGTGCGGCACTTCTTCAACTTGGCGGCGCTGATGATCCGGCGGGAACTGCTCGACCTCGCCAAGCACCACTTCGGACCCAACGGCGCTGCGGCCAACCACCACACGGACGGCCAGCCAGCCGACGATCCCGGCGGTGCGGCCCACGACCACGCCGAAGCCGCCGGGGAGCCGGAAGACCTCGAAGACTGGTCGGCTTTCCACGCCCAGGTCGAGAAGCTGCCCGACGAGGAGCGTGAAGTGGTGGGCCTGCTGTTCTACAAGGGGCTGTCGCAGGAGGAGGCGGCGCAGCTACTCGGCGTCTCGCTCCGCACGGTCAAGCGCCGCTGGCAGTCGGCCCGCTGCACTCTCCACGAAGCCCTCAACGAGTAGGTGGCCGGGATGAACGACGAAGACCGCATCGCCGAACTCCTCCTCCGCTGGGAGGAATTGCGTGAACAGGGGCAAGACGTTTCCGCTGCCGACCTGTGCCGGGACTGCCCCCAACTCGCCGCAGCCCTGGCGAGGCGAATCGCAGCCTTGAAGGCGACCGCCTGGATGGAGGGCGACGAGGGCGGCGGGGACGACGGCATCCGACTCGAACCGCCCGCACCACAGGCTCCTCGAACCCTCGCCGGGCGCTACCGCCTCGACGAGAAGGTGGCCGAGGGAGGGTTCGCCGAAGTCTGGAAAGGGCACGACCTGGAGCTTGGCCGGGCGGTCGCCGTCAAGGTGCCCCGGCGGGACCGGCTGCACTCTGCGGAGGGGTTCGTCGCCGAGGCACGCCGGGTCGCCCGGCTCAAGCACCCCGGAGTCGTGCCCGTCTTCGACGTGGGCCGGGACGGCGACACCGTCTTCATCGTCAGCGAGTTCGTCGAGGGCGAGCGACGCTGATTTCAGCCACCTTGAACGGGGCGATCTGGAGGTCGCTCGGATGCGATCATTATAGGGGCCGGAGTCATTGTCGGAAAAGGGGCGTATGAGGCGAAATCCGACACGGAGGCGCAAAAATCCGACAAGAAAATCCGACAAATCAGCGAAGTTGCGGTCGAGTGCAAAACGAAGAAATGACGCAAGCGCAAGAAAAAACGGCAGTTAGGTCAAAACCTAGCTGCCGATAAAGCGGAGAGGGAGGGATTCGAACCCTCGGTACCATTGCTGGTACATCGGTTTTCGAAACCGACGCATTCGACCACTCTGCCACCTCTCCAGATCACAATTCTAGGACGCGATTCGGCTTCCGCATAGACACCGGCGCGGAGTTCGGGTTCGCTCAGGGTTCGAACCAGCGGGACGGGTCGATGCGATAGTACGCCGCGAGCAGGCGGTACACTTCGGGGTACAGATCGCGCATGTCCAGCGGGCGGCAGTAGAACGCCTCCGAGGCGTCCGCGAAGAACTCGGTTTCGTTGTCCGCCGCCTGCTCCGAGAAGAACAGTTCCGTTTCGCCGCGGTTCACGGCGCGGCGATGGTCTTCGTAGGCGACCGTCATCACGTACTTCCACCGCGATTCAAGTTCGCGATCGTCGAGCGGCGGCGTGCCGTTCACGGCGTTGTCCAGGTAATCGAGTTGATGGGCGAACTCGTGGATCACCACGTTGAAGCCTTCATCCGGATCGCGTCCTTCGGGCAGCACGTCTTGCCACGAGAGGAGCACGGGGCCGCGATACACCGCCATGCCGTCCGCTTCCTGATCCGAGAGTTCGTCGTCCTCCCAGTCGTCCTCGCGTCGGGGCGTGCGGAACTTGCCCGGATGCACCACGATGGACGCGACCCGCGAGTAGTAATCGTGATCGAGTCCGAGCAGTAGCAACCCCGCCTGAGCGGCGATGGTCACCTTCATTTCCTCGGTCACGTATAGCCCGCCCGCGCCCTCCCACGTCTTCTCGGCGATCAGCACGCGAACGATGTCCCGGAGGCGGGCCTGCTCCGCTTCGGCGAGCCGAGTGAAGTGCCACACGTTCGCGCGGAGGAACGGCTCCCAGCGGATGGGGAACGGTTCGCTCAGCAACCGCCGTCGGCGTCGGTTTCGCAGCCAGGAGAAGATCACCACTGCGCCTCGTCGCGGAATCCGGCGGCAGGCCGGTCGTCCGTCTTGACCACGCGTCGTTTCACGATCGCTTCGGCGAGTTGGAGGTCCTCCCGAGTCGTGATCTTGAAGTTGAACATGGAGCCGGGCACGACAGTGACTTCACGACCGCACGCCTCGACGAGCTGCGCGTCGTCCGTGATCGGCCCGGCGAGTTCGCCTCGCTTCGCATAGGCCTCGACGAGCCAGTCGCGGCGGAAGACTTGCGGCGTCTGGGCGTTCCAGAGCCCGCCACGCGGCACAGTCTCGAGCACGCGATTCGTTTCGGCTTCGACTCGCTTCAGCGTGTCGGCCACGGGCATGGCGAGCATCGCGGCACCGGTTCGAAACGCGGCCTGAAAGACGGCGTCGATCAGGGCCGGCGTGCCGAGCGGCCGCACCGCGTCGTGAACGGCCACGAACTCCACCGTCTCGGGAACGCGGGCCAGAGCGTTCGCCACGGAGTCGAATCGCTCCGCGCCGCCCTCCACGACCTCGGCGTTGGCGAAGGCGATGAGGTGCTGAAAGCGGGTGCGAAATTCCTCGCGGTCGTCCGGCGAGAGAACGACGTACACGCGGGAGACATCATCCCGATTCCAAAACAGTTCGGCGGACCGCTGCCACACCGGGCGGCCATCCAGGGACGCGAACGGCTTCTTCTCGCGGCCGCCGAAACGAGACGAACGCCCCGCGGCCGGCATGATCACGGCGACTGTCGGCATGTGGATTCCCCCCGCAAAACGGTCTACGGGAGTTTTATGCTATTGGAGCATGGGAGCGAATTGGGCCTGGAGTCGGCTGCTGTTCACGTCCAGCGTGTTGAGGATCTCCATCACGCTGGAAATGCACTTGTGGGTGTCGTGGGCCCACATCAGGATGTCGAGTTGCTCTTTGCCGGACTTGAGGTGATCGAGGATGGCAGCGAGCAGCGGCTCGCCGAGAAACTGATTCGCGAGCACGCCGTAGTCGCAGAGTCGAAGCTCGATCCAGAAGGTCGTGCCGTTGATGTGTTCCAGCCAGTGGTGTCGAACCAAGCCGTTCCAGTGTTCCCGAATCCACTGCCGAATCGCCTCTTCACCCAGATCGCGACCGGCCCGCTGGCTGGCGATCCACTTGTGCTTCTGAGCTTCCTGGTAGCCGATGCAATTGAGGCTACGCGTGTGGAAGGCTTGGTCGCAGGTGAGGCTCATGGCAGGCGATCCGACCCGACCTGCACCCGCAAAACGATTGGGGAGAGCCAATCGCCTCCGGATACCTCCTGAAATCTTAACACGACTCGCGTCCCGTCTTCAAGCGGCACCCCAATTTTTGGAAGCGAGTCCAGCTCGTTTCAGACGAGGCACGACTCGCGAACGAGCGGCTTGGATGTCGGCTCCAGCCCACGGCACGCGGCACGGAGTCGAGCGATCGCCACCGGAATCTGCTTCGGTTCCACCACGCCGAAGCAGAGTCGCAACTCATTCTTCGGCACGTGGCCGCGCTCGTCCGGCACGTGCGAGAACTCCCCCGGCACGCAGAGCACACCGGCCGCGACCGCGGCGTCGCTCATCGACCCGCTTGGACCGGTCTCGAATCCCTCGGGGAACTTCAGCCACAGGAACAGCCCGCCCGCCGGGGTCGTCCACGTCACCTCGGGCCAGTCCGCGAATTCGCGTTCGAGGCAACTCGTCATCAACTCGCACTTCTCCCGATACAGCGCCCGCAACTTCGAGACGTGCTTGCGGTATGTGCCGATGGCGATCACGCGATCGATGACGTGCTGCGCGAGGTTCGTCGATCCGAAGTCGTGGCTCCCTTTCAGGTTCATCATGGGGTCGACGAGATCGCGCGGAAGCAGAGCGTACCCGGTCTTCAAACCCGGCGAGAGCGGCTTCGAGAACGTCGAGGCATAGACCACGTGCTCGTTGCGGTCGTCGAAGCTCTTCACGCTGCGAATGTCGTTCCCGCGGAAGCGCACCTCGCGATACGCGGCGTCCTCGAGAATGATGATGCGATGGCGCTTGCTGAAGCGCTTCGCGAGTTGCACGAGCCGCGGCCGCCGATCTTCCGCCAGCGTGAGCCCGGTCGGATTCTGGAAATAGTCCACGGTGTAGATGAGTTTCACGCGAGGAAGCTCGCCCTCGGCTTCGAGTCGGGTCAGAAGCGCCTCGAGGGCGTCCATCATCATGCCGCCGTCGTCCATGGGCACGGTGAACACGCGGGCGCCCTTGCTCTGCAGGAGCGAGTGATACACGAAGTACGACGGTGCTTCCGTGATGACGATGTCCCCGGGGTTGAAGAGCGCTTCGCCAAGCAAGTATAGAAGCTGCTGCGAGCCGGTGGTGATGGCGACGCAATCGGCGGACAAACCGATGTCCGCGGGGGAGGCTCCGTCCGCCTCGCAGACGATGTCGAGGCACTTCTGACGGAGTGAAGGCAGCCCCTGCGTGGAGCCGTATTGGAGAGCGGCACGGCCGGTCGCGGGGTCCCCCAGAATCGCGGCGACGGCCTCGGCCACCTCTGCACACGGCAAGGACGGCTCGTCTACGAGTCCGGCCGCGAGCGAGATCAGGTCCGGATTCTCCAACGCCTTCTGAACGTAGAAGGAGATGGGTGAATCGGTGGTGCGGCTGGACGAATCCGAGAGCGGAAGCGGGGCCGGCGGCATGGGTGGCCTTTCAAAGCAATCGGCCCCGGAGGATCACTCCGGGGCCGACGGTGGTTCAAGGAACGCGTGTCGGGGACCCGGATCTAGGCGGGGGCTGCGGCCGCGGCGATCGCGACGGCAACGAATGCAAGAGCGGCCGCAGCCGCCACCACATTCCGAAGCTCGACCCGATCCGACGCCATGTGCAAGGTCCCGTGCGAAAAACGCGTTTGGATTTGATACCGCACGAACGGCCGATCGCCAAGCCGGATTCGCAAAAAGAGGGTCGGGCAACCGCCGCGGGACCCGCCGCCGCCAGTTCAAATCGGATGCGTCGCTGGGGCCTACGCGTGGGTGGAAGCGACGGGTGGAAATGCGACGCGTCTCCGTGGTTCACGTGCGGCCGAGACGGCCGCGCTCCCAGGGGGCCCCGGCCCGAGAGCGGCTCGTGTGGTCCGTGCTCGCGTTCCGCGATATAACATTTGCCACAACTCGAACTCAGGACGTATCCCCCAGCGGAGAGGACTGCCGTGTCTGCCGAACGATATCTCTTCACCAGCGAATCCGTGTCGATGGGCCACCCGGACAAGGTCTCGGACCAGATTTCGGACGCGGTGCTGGATTTCTGCCTCGCGGCGGATCCGACCAGCCGCGTGGCCTGCGAAACGCTGGTGACCACGGATCTCGCCGTCGTCGCGGGGGAAATCACGACCAAGGCGAACCTCACACGTGAAGCCGTGGACAAACTCGTGCGGGACGTGATCCGCGAGATCGGCTACGTGGCCAAGGACAACGCCGAGCGCGAGGAGATCGGCTTCACCGCGGACGCGTGCCAGGTCGATTGTCGCATTCACGCCCAGAGCCCGCACATCAGCCAGGGCGTGGACGTGGGCGGCGCCGGCGATCAAGGCCTCATGTTCGGCTTCGCCTGCGACGAAACCCCGACCCTGATGCCGCTCCCCATCGACCTCTCGCACCGGCTCGTCGCCCATCACGCGGACCTTCGCAAGACCGGCAAGCTGAAGTGGCTTCGTCCGGACGCCAAGAGCCAGGTCACGGTGGAATACGACGCGAACGGCGTTCCGCATCGCATTCATACCGTCGTGCTCAGCACCCAACACGACCGCAGCGTGATGACCTCGAAGGGCGGCGTCGATTACTTCACGGACGAAGCACGACAAGAGATCATCGAGAAGCTCATCCGGCCCGTGCTGATGGCGGATCGTCCCGACCTCGTGAAGGGGAGCCTCGCGATGATCGTGCCGGGGGCGAAGGGTCAGAAACTCGGCGCCGCCGACATCGCCTGCCATATCAACCCGACCGGCTGCTTCCTCACCGGCGGCCCCCACGGCGACTGCGGCCTCACCGGCCGCAAGATCATCGTGGACACCTACGGCGGTCGCGGCCGGCACGGCGGCGGCGCTTTCTCCGGCAAGGACCCGACCAAGGTCGACCGCAGCGCCGCGTATATCGCTCGCTACATCGCCAAGAACATCGTGAAGGCCGGCCTCGCCTCCCAGTGCGAAGTGCAACTCAGCTACGCCATCGGTTACCCCGATCCGCTCAACATCTGGGTGCAGACGAACGGCACCGCGAAAGTGCCCGAAGCGAAGCTCATCGATCTCATTCGAAGCCACTTCGAACTCACTCCGAAGGGGATCATTGGCACGCTCGATCTGCGCCGCCCGATCTACCGCGAGACGGCCCGCCACGGTCACTTCGGTCGCGAACTCCCTCAGTTCAGCTGGGAGAAGACCGACAAGGCCGATGCTCTGCGAAAGGCCGCCGGACTGTAGCGGACCGGTCCGGCCGCGTTCCGAGTCGTCACGGACGGAATGTCCGTGACGATCCTTCGCTCGTCGGGTATCCTCACTTCACTCGCAGTTCCTGGTTCGTTCCGAGCCCGTCTCATGTTTCGCCGTGTCGCCCTCCTCGCGATGGCGGTTTTGGCGTGCGCCCGCGCCGCCGCGGACGACGCGTTCCCGCGCGTGCTTCAGGGCCTTTCGGCACGGAGCATCGGCCCCGGCGTCACGGGGGGCCGCATCACCGATCTCGCGGTCGTGGAATCGGACCCGCGGACGTTCTACGTCGCGGCCGCGTCCGGCGGAGTGTGGAAGACGACCGACGCGGGCGCGACCTTCACCCCGATCTTCGACGACCAACCGACTCTGAGCATCGGCGCGGTTTCGGTGTGCCAAGGCAAGCCCGAGGTGGTCTACGTCGGCACCGGGGAAGCGAACCCCCGGAACAGCGTGCAGGCCGGCGCGGGCGTGTTTCGCTCCACGGACGCCGGCAAGTCGTGGGTGAACTGCGGCCTCGCCGCGACGCACCACATCGGCCGCATCGCCGTGCATCCCACGAATCCGGACATCGCCTACGTCGCCGCGCTCGGTCGCGTCTGGGGGCCGAACAAGGAACGAGGCCTGTACAAGACCATCGACGGCGGCCGAACGTGGACCCTGAGCAAGTTCCTGGACGAGAACACCGGTGCCGTCGATGTCGCGATGGATCCTTCGAACCCGGACACGCTCTACTTCTGCGGCTGGCAGGTGCGTCGCGACCCGTTCGCCGGCGGCACCCCGTTCATCGGCGCCGGCCCGAACGGAGGCATCTTCAAATCCACCGACGCGGGCCAGACCTGGGTGAAGCTCGGTGGCGGGCTTCCCGAACGAGCCTACGGCCGATGTGGAATCACCATCCACCGCAAAAACCCGAACATCCTGATGGCCGTGGTCCAGACGGACAAGACTCCGACCGGCCCGCAGGGCCAGCCCCCGAAGGAAAACGACGACGCAAGCCTTGGCGGCGTTTTTCGTTCAATCGACGCCGGAAAAACGTGGAAGAAGCTGAACGATCTCGTGCCGCGGCCTTTCTACTACGGCAAGATTCGCATCGACCCCGCGAACGATCAACGGGTCTATGTGCTCGGCGTTCGCCTGCATGTTTCGCCGGACGGCGGCAGCACCTTCGTGGAACGACAGCCGCCGAACGTTCACCTCGATCATCATGCACTGTGGATCAACCCGAAGGACTCGGACCACCTCATCCTCGGGAACGACGGCGGGCTGTACGTGTCCAAGGATCGCGGCCGCACCTTCGAGATGAAACGCGGACTCTCGATCGGCCAGTTCTACGGCATCGCCGCGGACACCCGCACGCCGTATCGCGTGGTCGGCGGACTCCAGGACAACGGAAGCTGGATGGGCCCGTCGGCGACCCCGTACCCGGACGGCATCGGCGTCTCGGACTGGAGCCGCGTCGCCGGGGCGGACGGATTCCAGTGCGCGTTCGACTGGAAGGACCCGTTCACGGTTTACGTCGAGAGCCAATTCGGCGGGTTGCTGCGAGTGAACCTCGCGGGCGATCGCGGGCCGGTTCCCAAGCCGATCCGCCCGGTTCAGCCGAAGGGCGATCCGCCTCCGCGATTCAACTGGAACGCGCCGTTCATTCTTTCGCCGCACGACCCGCGGACGCTCTACTTCGGCGCACAGCACGTTTACAAGTCCGTGAATCGCGGCGACTCGTGGACGAGGATCAGCCCGGACCTCACGCGGAACCCGAAAAACGTTCCCGTGTTCAACGGCGGCGCGACCCTGACCACGATCGACGAATCACCCGTGAAGCCCGGCGTGCTGTGGGCCGGCACCGACGACGGCAAGGTGTGGATCTCGAAGAACGACGGCAAGGACTGGGACGATCTCGGCCGTGCGGTGTCGAGCGGCTCGCCGTTCCGCTGGGTGAGCAAGATCGAAGCGTCGCGGGCGGATGCCGGAACCGCGTTCCTGAGCCTGGACCGCCACCGCAACGACGACTTCAAGCCGTACATCTATTCGACCGCGGACTTCGGCGCGACCTGGAAGCCAATCCTGAACGGACTTCCGCTCGGCGCCGTCGTGTGCACCTTGAAGCAGTCTTCAGTCAATCCAAGGCTCCTGTTCGCGGGAACGGAAAAGGGACTCTTCGTGACGCGGGACGCGGGCGCGAACTGGTTTCCGGTCGCGAAGAGCGGCCTACCCGGATCCGTCCGCATCGACGACCTCGCGATTCACCGCACCGAGCGCGAACTGATCGTGGGCACGCATGGCCGGGGCGTCTGGGTCATGGACATCGCTCCGCTCGAACAACTGACGGATGCCGCGCTCGCCGCCCCGGCCCATCTCTTCGACGTGAAGACCGCGACGCTGCTCCGCGACCGCACTCGCCGCTTCACGCCCGAGCCGGGGTATATCGCGAAGAACCCGGCCCCCGGTCTGACGGTCCGGTTCCTGACCACCGAGAAATCGGCGAAGGACGTCGTCGTCACGTGTACGTCCGCGGATGGCGTCGAGATCGGCCGGTACACCGGCTCCGGAACCGCGGGGCTGGACGGCGTCACCTTCGAGGTGAAGAAGCCGGGCGAATACACGATTTCGCTCGCGGTCGGGAAGACGACGCTTCAGACGAAGAAAGGCCTCGTCCGCGGCGAGGAGTAGCCGTAAATTGTCCGCATGAAAACGCTCGACGAGTTCCGTGCGGTGTACCGTCTTCCGCTTCCCGAGTTGATCCTGCGGGCCGCGGAGGTCCACAAGGCGAATCGCAACTACGCGGATATCCAGCGTTGTGAACTGCTCAGCATCAAGACGGGCGGCTGCCCCGAGGACTGCAAGTATTGCAGTCAGAGCGCCCACTACGATTCACCGGTCGATCGCCAACCCCTGCTCACGGTCGAGGAAGTGCGGGAGAAGGCGACGGCGGCCAAGGATCGCGGCGCGAGCCGCTTTTGCATGGGGGCCGCGTGGCGTTCCCCGAAGGATGGCCCCGAGTTCGACCGCGTGCTGGACATGGTGAAGACCGTGCGCGGGCTCGGCATGGAAGCGTGCGTCACGCTCGGGATGCTGACCGAGAGCCAGGCCGAACGCCTCGCGGAGGCCGGACTCACGGCCTACAACCACAACCTGGACACGTCACGCCGCCACTATCCGGAAGTGATCACGACGCGGACCTACGACGACCGCTTGAACACGCTGCGGGCCGTGTCGAAGGCCGGAATCTCGGTGTGCAGCGGCGGCATCCTCGGCATGGGCGAAACCGAGGACGACCGCCTGATGATGCTCTGCGAACTGGCCCAACTCGAGACGCCGCCGGAGAGCGTGCCGATCAACTGCCTGATGCCGCAGAGCGGCACGCCGCTCGCGATGGCCCCGAACGTCGATTCGCTGGAGATCGTGCGGCTGATCGCGACCGCCCGCATCGCCTTCCCGAAGTCCCGCGTGCGGCTCAGCGCCGGCCGCGACAAGATGAGCCGCGAGTTGCAGGTGCTCTGCTTCCTCGCCGGCGCCGATTCCGTGTTCTTCGGCGAGAAGCTGCTCACCGCCCCGAACCCACGCGAATCGCAGGACGAAGAACTCTTCCGCGCCATGGGCGTGCTCGCGTCATAAGTGTGGTCCGCACGCTCCGCGTGCGGTGGGATGCTTGAGCCTTCGCATTCCACTTCGAGCCATTGGAGGTGTGACCGCTCGCGGAGCGAGCGGACCACATTGGGTTCAGACGTCATGAGCCTCTTCGACCGCTGGAACGCGACTCTTGACGAACTCCGCGGGCAGGGGCGCTACCGTTCTTTCCGCCTGCCGCAGGGACTCGATTTCACGTCGAACGATTATCTCGGCTACGGCGGATTGTCGAGCCCCGGCCGTCAGGCCGGGGAGTCCGAGCTTTCGCGTTCCGGTATCGCGTCGCGACTGCTCCGCGGGCACCACGAAGTGTGGGACGAAGTCGAAGCCATGCTCGCGGCGTGGCACGGCGCCGAAGCCGCACTCATGATGACGAGCGGCTACACCGCGAACGAGGGGCTCATCGCGACGCTCGCCGAACCGGGCGACTGGGTCGCTGCGGATGAATTGAGTCACGCCTGCATCATCGATGGCCTCCGCCTCGCCCGCCCGCGCAAGTTCCTGTTCAAACACAACGATCTGAATCATCTCGAAGACGGCCTCAAGAGCGAAGCCGCGAAGCGGCCTGCGGGCCGCGAGATGTTCGTCGTCACGGAGTCGCTCTTCAGCATGGACGGGGATACCGCCCCGCTCGGGGAGATGTCCGAACTCTGCTCGCGTCATGGGGCGTATCTCATCGTGGACGCGGCCCACAGCACGGGTTGCTTCCCGAGTACGTCTCTCCCACAATCGCCGTCTTGCGACCCGCTTGCGGGTTCGCGGCTCGCCTCCATGCACACCGGCGGCAAAGCCCTCGGGCTGCCCGGCGCCTATATCTGCGGGTCGAAACTGCTCAAGGAATACCTCACGAACAAGTGCCGCCATTTGATCTTCACCACGGCCCTGCCCCCCGCCGTGGGGCACTGGTGGCTCGAACAGATCCCGCGCGTGCAGGCGGACGACTGGCGCCGCGAGAAGCTTCACGCCAACGCCAAGTTGTTCCGCGAGCGCCTGGCCGAGCACGGCATCCACCCGCCCGGCTCGCACTACGTGGCGCCGGTGATCGTGGGTGAGGACCCGCCGGCCGTGGCCGCGGCCCTGAACCTCCAAAGCCTCGGGTTCGACGTGCGGGCCATTCGCCCGCCGACCGTGCCGCAGGGCACGTGTCGCCTCCGCATCTCCATTCACGCGAGCCATGAAGAATCGGACCTGATCCGCCTCGCGGACGCGGTCGCGGAGGCGGTGAAGCCGTGACGGGATTCACGATCGTCGGAACGGACACGGACGCGGGCAAGACCGCATTCTCCGCGTGTTTCCTCGCCTCGAACGCGGATCGCTTCGCGTACTGGAAGCCGGTTGAAACCGGCGAGTCGGACACGGCGACCATCCGCCGCCTCGTTCCGCACGCGACCGTATTCGACCCGCTCGCGCATTTTGAAGAAGCCGTGGCTCCGATGCTCGCGGCGCGGAACGCCGACCGGCCGATGCCGGAGATTGACGCGATCCTCGCGGCCATTCCCAAGACCGACCAGCCACTGCTCATCGAGACGTTCGGCGGCCCGCTTTCGCCGTTGACCGAAGACACGCTTCAACTCGAACTGATTCGCGCCTTCAACCTGCCGGTCATTCTTGTGGCGTCGTCCGCGGTCGGGGCCGTGGGGCGGACACTGGCCGCGGCGCGTGCATTGGAGGAAGTCGAGATTGCGGCCATGGTCCTCATGGGGCCCGAGGATTCGTTTGCGATCGAACAGTTGAAGCGGCACCTGCCGGGTGTCGCGATCCTGTCGCAACCGATGCCCGCGGCGTGGACGCCCCAGGCGGTCGGTGCCGCGGGTTCTCTCCTCTCCCCCGGCTTTGTGGGGGAGAGGTCGGAGTCGAGACCGCGCCGAGCGGTTTCGACTCCGGGTGAGGGGGCGCCGCCGATCCAATCCCAAGGCTTCCCCTCACCCGCCGTGCCGATGCTCGACGCATCGTCACGGCGACCTCTCCCCCACAAAGCCGGGGGAGAGGTGAACAGGGTCTGGCACCCGTACACGCCGCTGCGTGGGGCGGACGATCCGCTTCCGGTCGTTTCCGCCGAGCGCGAGTTCCTCGCCCTCGCGGACGGCCGTCGCGTCATCGACGCGATTTCCTCGTGGTGGACGATTCTGCACGGTCACCGCGAGACAGCCATCATGCGGGCCATCCGCGACGCCACGCGGCGGCTCGATCACGTGCTCTTCGCCGGGGCCACGCATCCGGACGCGGAAGAACTCGCGGACCAACTTCTCGACGCGATGCCGTGGGGCGGCGGCCGCGTCTTCTACTCTGACAACGGCAGCACCGCGGTCGAGGTTGCTCTCAAGATGGCGTACCAGTTCCACTGCCATCGCGGCGAGCCGGGCCGCACCTTGTTCATCGGCTTCGAGAACGGCTACCACGGCGACACGTTCGGCGCCATGAGTGTCGGCCGCGATCCGCTCTTCTTCGGTCGCTTCGAGCCGCTCCTCTTCCGCGCGGAGCAGGTGAAACTGAACGCCGCCGCGCTCGACGCCGCTCTCGTGGCCCATGCCGGTGAAGTCGCCGGCGTCATCGTCGAGCCGCTGATTCAAGGCGCGGGCGGAATGCGGATGCACGAGCCGGCCGAACTCGCGGCCCTGGCGACCGTCTGCCGGACGCACGAGGTTCCGTTCATCGCCGATGAAGTGATGACGGGCTTCGGCCGCACCGGCTCCCTATTCGCCTTTCAGCAGGCGGGGATCGCTCCGGACCTGGTCTGTGTCGCGAAGGGGATCACCGGCGGAACGTTGCCGCTCGCCGCGACTCTCGCTTCACCATGCATCGTGGAGGCGTTCGACACCGCGGATCGCGGCCGCACGTTCTTCCACGGCCACTCGTTCACGGCGAACCCGATCGCCTGCGCGGCCGCGGTCGCCAACGGGAAGTTAATGGCGGCTGGTCGCTGGAAGCAGGACGTGGATCGCATCGAGAGTTTCTGGACGTCGCGATTCGCAGGAGTGAAGAACGCCCGCGTTCGCGGTCTGATCGCCGCGATCGAACTGGATGTGCCCGGCGGCTATCTCGCGGAGGTGGGAGCCGGCATTCGCCGCGCCGCTCTCGCCCGTGGCGTCATGCTTCGGCCGCTCGGCAACGTCGTCTACGCGATGCCCCCGCTCTGCACCGCGAACGACTCCCTGGCCCGCATCGCGGACGCGATGTGCGAGTCGAGTGGTTCTCGATGAACCGACGCGTATCGTGACGTGAACCCCCACCGCGGCGAATCATGGCCTTCCGCATCGCGTATCTCGGTGTCGATCACCCGCACGGCGCCGGGTGGCGCGAACTGTTGCCGAACCTCGGAGGCGAGGCGGAGGTGGTCGCGATCGTGCCCGCCTTCGGCGGCGCGATCGCCAGCCTCGAAGAACGCCATGCCCGCGTTCCCCGATTCGACTCGGTCGAGGCGGCGCTCCGCTGGGGCGAGTTCGACGGCGCGATGGTCAGCCTCTCGAACCGGGAGACGCCCGATGTCGTGAGCCGCCTCGCCGCGGCGGGCAAGCATGTGCTGATGGAGAAGCCGGGGGCCGCGAGCACCGCCGCGTTTCAACCCGCGGCGGACGCCGTGGCCCGAACAGGTGTCGCGTTCAATGCCGGGTACCTCTGGCGGTACGACCCCGGCGCGGAACGTCTCCGCGACATGATCGCCGAGGGGCGGTTCGGCAAGCTCATCGGCATCGAGATCGGCCAGTTCACGAGCGACGTGCGTCGCCGCGATCCGGGGCACTTTCTGTTCGATGACGCCGAGTCCGGCCGGGGATTCTTCAACTGGCTCGGCTGCCACTGGCTCGATCTCGTGCCGTACCTCACTGGTCGAAGCGTCGCCGCGGTCACGGCCCGCGTCGGCGCTTTTGGAGCCACGCCCCTCGCGATGGAGGACGGCGGCACCGTCATCCTCGAACTCGACGGCGGCGCACTCGTCACCTTCACCGCCGGATACTGGCTCCCGCGTTGGACCGGCGAACTGCACGTCGCGATCCGCGGCTCGCAACGCTGGGTCCACTGGGACCCGACGCACCCGGGTACCGCCGGGCAGCTTCGCATCCATGGCCCCCAACCCCAGTTCCACGCGATGGAAGAAACCTTCGACCTCCCCGCGGACCGCACGCCGGGATACGGCGGAAGTCGCGGCGTCGCTCTGGTCCGCGATTGGCTCGAAGCCGCGAAAACCGGATCGACCTGCCGCAATGGCGTCGACTCCGTGATGGCCACTCTCCGCGTTCTGGATGCGGTTTATCGTTCGTCCGAGGAAGGCCGTCGCATTTCGTTATGAACCCGCCCCGCACGAATCCGCCGGAGTTGCGCCGCGATCCAATCACGGGTCGATGGGTGATCATCGCTCCGGAGCGGTCGCGACGTCCGATGGCGCTCGAGGGTGCGGAGCCGCAGCGCCGCGTCGGAACCGAAGCCCGCGTCTGTCCGTTCTGCGTCGGCCGCGAGTGCGACACGCCGAACGAAGTCTTCGCGATTCGCGAGCCCGGCACCGCGGCCGATTCGCCCGGCTGGCAGCTTCGCGTGGTGCCGAACATGTACCCCGCCGTTCGCGACGCGGAGCCGATCGCGGTCGCGAACGCGGACCTGTTTCAATCGCGACCCGCCGCCGGCCGGCACGAGGTGGTCATCGAGTCGCCCGATCACGTCGCCAACCCGGCCCTTCTCCCGGACAGTCTGTTTCGTGACGTGTTCATCGCTTACCGGGAACGCGTGAAGGCGTTCGCGGCCGATCCGACGCTTCGATACGTCTCGGTGTTCAAGAACGTGGGAGCGGAGGCGGGTGCGTCGCTCGGGCATTGCCACTCGCAAATCGTGGCGTTGCCGCTCGTGCCGCTGGAGATCGAACGAGAACTCGCCGGAGCTTTGGAGTACCGGTCGCGGTCCGGGCGGTGCGTGTATTGCGATCTGGTGGCCGAGGAACTCGCGGCCGGGGCCCGCGTCGTGGCCGAGACGCCGCGCTTGGTCGCCCTCGCGGCGTATGCCGCCCGGTTCAGCCATGAAACGTGGATCGTGCCGAAGCGTCACACGAGCCGGTACGAGGACCTGACCGACGACCTCGCCGCGGAACTGGCCGCATTGATGAAACGCCTCGTGACCGCTCTGGATCGCGTGCTCGCGGAGCCGGCATACAACTGGTACCTGCACGCGGCGCCGCTGCGTTCGCCGGACATGCCGCACTATCATTGGCATTTCGAAGTGATGCCGCGAACGGCTCGCCCCGCTGGGCTCGAGTGGGGCACCGGCTGCTTCGTGAATCCGGTCGCCCCCGAGACCGCAGCGGCTCATCTCCGCGCCGCGATGCCCACGGCATGAGTCCGGCTCGTGCCGCGGGCTTGGCTTGAGGCCACCCGCCGATTAGCATTCCCCCATGCAACCCTTCGCGATCTATCACGAGCATCCGGACTGGTTCCGCCCGCTGTTCGCCGAGTTGGAGCGGCGTGGCATCCCGTTTGTGCGGCTCGACCCGCGGGCCCATTTGTACGATCCCTCCGAACCGCGGCCGCCCTTCTCGCTGCTCTTCAATCGGATGAGCCCCTCCGCGTACCTCCGCGGCGGCATCCAGGGCATGTTCTTCACGCTGAGCTACCTCGCGCATCTGGACCGCGTCGGCGTGCCGGTCGTGAACGGGTTGCAGGCGTTCACCATCGAGACGAGCAAGGCTCGCCAACTCACGCTGCTCGAATCGCTCGGCCTGCCATATCCGAATGCGAGGATCATCAATCACGCGAGCCGTGCGGTCGAAGCCGCGGCCGGGCTGCGTTTCCCTGTGGTGGTGAAGGCGAATGTCGGCGGAAGCGGCGCCGGAATCGTCCGCTACGATTCGCTCGAGGCTCTGAGCCGCGCCGCCGCCGAGAACGCCCTCGACTTCGGTGTCGATCATACGGCTCTCGTTCAGGAGTACGTTCCGGCTCGCGGCGGGCACATCACTCGCGTCGAGACGCTCGGCGGCAAGTTCCTCTATGCCATCAAGGTCTTCACGACCGGCGAGTCGTTCAACCTCTGCCCCGCGGACATCTGCCAGCGGGCGGACGGAGTCGAACTCGTGCGCTCGGCCTGCCCCATCGACGCTCCGAAGACGGGGCTGAAAGTTGAAGGGTACACGCCGCCGCCGAACGTGATCGACGCGTGCGAACGGATCATGCGGACCGCGGGCATCGACGTGGGCGGCATCGAGTACATGGTGGACGACCGCGACGGCCGCTTGGCCTACTACGACGTGAACGCGCTTTCGAACTTCGTGGCGGACGCGAAGAACGTGGTCGGCTTCGATCCGTTCGTGCGGCTCGTCGATTATCTGGAACGGCGGGCGAAGACATGATGCGATTCTGCGGACTGATCCTGCTCGCGGCGCTGGCGACGGTTCCGGCTCGTTCCGAAGACGCGCCGCCGGCCGTGAAAGTCGAACGCAACGTGGTCTACACCACGGCGGGCGGCGAGAAGCTGATGATGGACATCGCCGCCCCCAAAGAAGGCGGGCCGCACCCGGCCGTGCTTCTCCTCCACGGCGGCGCCTGGATGAGCGGCTCCCGCAAAGACCTTTCCACGTCCTCGAAGAAGGGGACTCCGAGCCTCATCGAGCAGATCGCGGCCCGCGGGTATGTCGTGGCTTCAGCCAGCTACCGCCTCGCCCCGAAACACAAGTTCCCGGCCCAAATCGAGGACGCGCGCACGGCCGTGCGGTTCCTTCGCGCCAACGCCAAGAAGTACGACCTGAAGCCGGACCAGATCGCGGCCGGGGGCTTCTCCGCGGGCGGCCACCTCGCCCTGCTCCTCGGCCTCGCGGACAAAGGCAGCTTCAAGAACGACGAACTCGCGGACCACTCCAGCCGCGTGAACTGCGTCGTGAGTTTCTTCGGCCCCACGGACCTAAGCCTGTACGCGTCGAGTGAAGGGCTCGTGGACGCCTACATGGTCCCGTGGCTCGGCAAGGAATGCAAAACGGACAAGGCCGTGTTCGCGAAGGCTTCGCCGCTCGAGTTTGCGACCAAGGACGACCCGCCCGTGCTCTTCATCCACGGCACCGCGGACTTCGTCGTTCCGATCGTTCACTCGGAGCGGCTCCTCGACAAGCTCAAGGAGCTTGGAGTGAAGGCGGACCTCATCACGATGAAGGGCGAGGGCCACGGATGGGACGGCAAAGCCGCCGTGAAATCGACCCAGGACACGCTGCAGTTTCTGGACGAACACTTGAAGAAGTGACGATTCAACCCCTGAGTCGCTGGAGGGCGGCGGCGGGACCGTCCTTCGCGTTGAAAATCGCGGTGCCGGCGACGAACACGTCCGCTCCGGCCTTCGCGGCCGAGCCGATGGTGCGGTCGTCGATTCCGCCATCCACTTCGATCTCGCACGCCGGGTTGTTCCGCTCGACGAGCATCTTCAGTTCCCGGATTCGGGCGCCGCTGGCCGGGATGTACGCCTGCCCGCCGAAGCCGGGGAACACCGTCATGCACAGAGCGAGGTCGATGTCCTTGAGGTAGGGCTCGATGCGGCCGACCGGCATGTCCGGGTTGAATGCGAGCCCGACCTTCTTGCCGAGCCCGGTCTTGATCTGATCGAGGATTGGCCGCGGGTCGTCCATCACTTCGAGGTGCACGATGAGGGTGTCGGCGCCGGCCTTCACGAAGCCATCGAGGAAGATGCCCGGGTTCTCGACCATCAGGTGCACTTCGAGCGGCAGCTTCGTGATCGGCCGCAACCCGCGCACCACGACCGCGCCCATGCTGAGGTTCGGCACGAAGTGCCCGTCCATCACGTCCACATGAATGCGATCGGCGCCCGCGGCGTCCACGGTGCGAACGAGTTCCCCAAGCCGCGAGAAATCGGCGGACAGGATCGATGGCGCAATTTTCATTCGGATAGGATACGAACCGCTCAAACCGCGACTTCGCGCTTGCGACACGATTGCGGGGCGATTACGATCCAGAGGTTGGATCCCGCCTTGCAGTCGCTCCATTCCCGCACGAGGTTGCCCATGACTCGCCTGTTCGCCGCCCTGCTGCTGGCTTCGTTCGGCTTCGCCGGGCTGAACGCCGCCGAACCCGCCCCCATGCCCCGCGCCAAGATCGCCATCGGCGCCCAAGCCCCGGACTTCAAAATCAAGGACGCCTCGGGCAAAGTCGTAGACCTCGCCGAACTCACCGAAAAGGGGCCCGTCCTCGTTCGACTCACCTGCGGCTGCTCCGGCTGCGACAAGGAACTCGCCTACTTCCAGCAACTGAGCGAATCGTACAAGGGCCAGGGGCTCACCAGCCTCTACGTGTTCAAGGAACCGGACGCGAAGATGGCCAAGTACGCCAAGGAGAAGAAAATCGACGTGCTGTACGCCGTGGACGAAAAGGGCAAGTCGTGGGACGTGTTCCAGACGAAGACGATGCCGACGAACTACCTGATCGGCAAGCGCGGAAAGATCGTGAGCATCGCGTACGGCTGCGATCCGAGCGGCCTGCTGGCGAACACCGTTTCCGAGAAGGCGGGCAAGCTCGTGGGCGCCGCCCCGGTCGACGTGAAAACCAAAGTCGAGAAGAAGTGATCGAGTGGCGATTGTTCCGGCGCGGCTCCTGATTACGAGCCGCGTCCGGATTCGCCGTTTGCAAACGGATCGCAGGCGGGTAGGTTGTACTTCGTGGACCCTGTCGCGAGGCGAACCATGTCCGTCACCGCACCGCCGAATCCGGCCGACGTCGAGAAGCCCGAGGACCCCACCGCGCTGGTCGATGGCCCGCCCGAAGAGGAGTTCTGGGAACGGTACAACAAACGGCTCGAATTCCCGCTCGCCACCGTCGGCACAATTCTGATCCACGTGCTGGTCGCCACGTTCATCATCTGTTTTCTCATGGGCCTGCTGGGCGGCAAAGAGGACAAAACCGGCGTGCCGGTGAGCCTCGTGCCGGACATGGGCGGCTTGGACGACGACGGTACCGGCTCCGCCGGCTCCGGCGGCGTCGAAGACCCCCAGAAGGAAGCCAAGAGCTACTCGCTGGAAGAACAACTCAACCGCCTTCCGGACCCCAGCCAGTTCCCCGTGGTGAGGGACGAGATTCGCGAGTCGCTGAAGTTCGACAACGAAGGCAACATCCCGATTTCGGATTCGAACGTCGCGAACTACGCGATGCTCGACAAGACGATGCGGGACAAACTGCTGAACGTGGGTGCGAAGCGCGGCGCCGGCCCCGGAGCCGGGAGCGGAAACGACGGCAGCGCCGGCACGGGCCCCGGCGGCACGGGCGCGAATTCGTCCCGCGCGCGTTCCTTGCGATGGGTCATGCGATTCCGCACGGCCAGCGGCGAAGACTACGTGGCACAACTCGCCGCGATGGGCGCCGTGATCCTCGTGCCGATGCCACCCGACTTCAAGCAAGGGCTTTACTTCACGAACCTGAAGAACCTCGGCGAGAAGAAGATGTCCACGGACGCGGACTTGAGCAAGCTCGCGGGGCAGATCAAGTTCAGCGACACGCGGCCGGACTCGGTGCGAGCCGTGTGCGACGTGCTCGGCGTGAAAGAAAACGTGAAGTCGTTCTGGGCCTTCTTTCCGAAGGGCCTCGAAGACGAACTCGCTCGGAAGGAAACGGGCTACCGCAACCGCCGCGCCGAGGACGTGGAAGAGACCATCTTCCGCGTCGTGTCCAAGGGCGGAAGCTACGAACTGATCGTGGACGACCAGAAGTTGAAGCGATGATGCGGTCGGCCACCGACCGCGACACCCGAACGAGACCCCGGACATGTCCACCGACGCGACTTCGCCCGCAGCGCCGGCCCCGACTCCCGCCACAAGGCGGTTCGGATTCATCAAGAAGTTCCTGCTGCTGATGGCGGTCATCGTCGTCGTGTTCGTCGCGATCGTGGCGATGCAACCGGCCGAGTTCCGGATCGCGAGGTCCGCGAGCGTCTCGGCGCCGCCCGCGGTCGCCTTCGAACAGGTCAACGACTTCCGCCACTGGGAACACTGGTCCCCGTGGGCCAAACTCGATCCGACGATGAAGGTGACCTACGACGGCCCCGCGACCGGCAAAGGCGCGACGTACACGTGGGTGGGCAACGACGAAGTCGGTGAAGGGAAAATGACCATTCTCGACTCCGTGCCGAACGAGTCGATCGCGATTCGACTCGATTTCGTGAAGCCGTTCCCGTCCACGAACACCGTCGAGTTCACGTTCAAGCCCGAGGCCGGCGGCACGTCCGTGACGTGGACGATGCACGGGCGCAACAATTTCCTTTCGAAAGCCTTCCACCTCGTGATGAACGTGGACAAGCTCGTCGGCGGCGACTTCGAGAGAGGGCTCGCGTCGCTCAAGGACCGCGTCGAAGCGAAGAAGTGAGTGTGCCGTTCAACAAGACATGTACCAGGCGGGCGTGATCAGCCACGCGAGCGTGGCCGCTCCCTTCTCCGGCCGCCGGCATTGGACGTGGGCCGCGCCGCCCTTCTTGAGAAACACCTTTCTCGGTTCCACGTCCAGCAGCCATCCGAGAAAGATCGGCAAGTCCGGTTCGTGGCCCACGATGGCGAGCGACGAGGCGCCGAGCGAAGAAAGCTCCTGAGCGAGTTGATTGCGACGCATGGCGCCGGACGCGAGCAGGCCGGACAGCTTCACTTCACCCGGTGCGCCGAGCCCCTCGAAAAGCAACTCCGCCGTCTCGCGGGTTCGCACGTATGGGCTCGAAACGACGGCGTCGAGCGCGACGCCGAGGCGGCGGAAGGTCTCGCCGAGGGTGCGGGCCTGGCGCCGGCCGAGGTCCGTGAGCGGGCGGTCCGCGTCGTCGCCGGCCCATTTCATGGCGTCGCCGGCGTCCGCGTGTCGAATCACGTACAGGTTCATGGCGGTGGCCTCACGAGGCGCCCGGAATCCGCTTCGAGGCGAGGGCCTTCGGCGTCGGCTCGCGGACATCCCATACGAGCCCGACGAAGCTCAAAGCGCGGATCGTGTAGTAGCTCAAGTCCACTTCCCACCAGCGGAATCCCTGCCGGGCGCAGCTTTGATAATGGTGGTGGTTGTTGTGCCAGCCTTCGCCGAGCGTCAGAATCGCGGCCCACCACAGGTTCTTGCTTTGATCCGTGGTGGAGTAACGGCGGCGGCCCCAGACGTGGCACGCCGAGTTCACCAGGAACGTGCCGTGATAGAGGCAGATGGTGCTGACGAGGAAGCCCCAGACGAGGCCGGCCCATCCGTCGATCCAAAAGCAGATCGCGGCCAGGGTGAAGCCGGGGATCCAGTGCAGCTTGTTGAGGATCCGCAGTTCCACGAACCGGGTGTAGTCCTTGATCTCGTGGTATGGGGCTTTGCGGAAGCGGCCGGAGATCACCCAGCCGACATGGGCCCACCAGAAACTCCTCACGATCGGCGAGTGCGGGTCGGCGTCCTGATCGGAGTACTTGTGGTGGTTGCGGTGATGCACGGCCCACCAGAGTGGCCCCTTCTGCATCGCGGAGCATCCGAGCCACGCGAGGACGAACTGGAACCAACGGCTCGTGCGGTAGGCGCGGTGGGCGAAGTAGCGGTGGTAGCCGCCGGTGATGCCGAACATGCGAACGACATACAGCCCGACGCCCAGCCCCACGGAAAGCCACGTGGGCGCGACGAGGCACGCGCCGACGATCGCGAGCACGTGAATGATGATGAAGGGGGCGCCCCGGAGGCGGCGGCGGAGCGTGGCCCAGCCGTCTTCCGGCAACTGCATCGACGGCGCCGGCGCGGGCAGCGAAACGGACACGGGGGCGGCGGCGGAAATGGCTCGTCTCCGGAGTGAAGTCACGATGCAATTCTATCGGACGCGAGCGAGGCGAATTGTCGTTCGGGCGCCGGCGAGACCCCGGCGCCACGCCACTTGTCAGCCGTCCTTCCACTTCACGAAGGCTTCGAGCGCGTAGTACTCGGGGAGACCCAGCGCGTCGTACGTTTTCGCCGTGGCGATGTTTCTCGCTTCGGACCGTTGCCAGAACTCGCGGCGATCCGTGCCGCCGGGGAACATCGCTTTGTCCTTCTGGCTCTGGTGCCGAAAAATCGCCTGCTTCTTCTGTTCGAGCACGTCCGAACTCAGCGGCACGGCCATCTCCACTTCGTGCGGTTCCCACTCTTCCCAGGCCCCGCGATAGAGCCAGACGTCGAAGTGTTGCCCCTTCGCCCGCACCTGCCGCACCGCCGTGAAGATCGCTTCCGCACAGATGCGGTGCGTGCCGTGCGGGTCGGACATTTCACCCGCCACGTAGATCTGGTCGGGCTTCAATCGCTGGAGCAGAGCCACGATATCCGCGATGTCTTCGGTCTGGATCGGCTGCTTCTCGGCGGTGCCGGTTCGATAGAAGCGGAGATCCATGAACTCGCACTGATCGGCGGGGATCCCGCAGACGAGGGCCGCGGCGCGGGCTTCCGTCGCGCGGATGAGCCCCTTCACCTTCAACACCTCGGTCGAGTCCGGCTGGCCGGGCTTCTTCGAGTTCATGAAGTTCTCGGCCCGCTGGCGGATGGTGCCGGCGCTGGATTGCTCCGCCGGGTTGCCGAACGCCGCGAGAAACTCCTCGACATAATCGATGAACCGCCGCGCGTCGTGGTCGAACACGGCGATGTTGCCGCTGGTCATGTACGCGACGTGAACGGCGTGCTTCTGCTGCACGAGGCGGATCATCGTGCCGCCCATCGAGATCACGTCGTCGTCCGGATGCGGGCTGAAGACGAGCACCGTCTTCTTGTCGCGGCCGGCGGGAAGCGGCGTGATCGTCGCCATGCGGTCATGGAACACCTCTTCGCCGATGCGCTCGGCGGGGCCCTTCTCGCGGAGCAGTTCGAAAAGGTGATGCTCGCGGAAGTCGTCGTCGCTCAGCTTCTGCAATCCCTTCTTCGCCGTGAGCGAGAGATCGACGACGGCCTTGCGAACGAGTTCGAGCGTCCAGTCGCAGGGGCCGACGACCCACGGCCGCTTGATGGCCGTGAGTTCGGCCGCGGCCGCTTCGTCCACCATCACGATCGCGTCCGGATGCTCCTGAAGGAAACTCGCGGAGATGGCCTCGGTGGGGGCCTGCTCGACGGCCCGCGCCAGCATCCCCGCTTTGTGCTCGCCGAAGGCCATGAGGAACACGCGTCGCGCGTCCAGAATGCTGGCCACCCCCATCGTGACGGCCTGATTCGGCACGTTCTCTTCGCCGAAGAAGCCCCCGCCCGCGTCTCGCCGGGTGATGCTGTCGAGCGTCACCATCCGCGTGCGGCTGTTCTTCGGGCTACCCGGTTCGTTGAACCCGATGTGCCCGGTGCGGCCGATGCCGAGCACTTGAATGTCGATCCCGCCGGCGGCCTTGATCTTCCGCTCGTACTCGGCGCAGAACTCGTCCACGTCTTCCAACGGAACCGTGCCGTCCGGGATGTGAATGTTCTGCCAGCGGATGTTCACGTGGTTGAACAGCGTCTCGTGCATGAAGCGGAAGTAGGAGTGCGGATCCTCCTTCGGCATCGGGAAGTATTCGTCGAGGTTGAAGGTGACGACGTTGGAGAAGTCCAGGCCTTCTTCCTTGTGGAGGCGAATGAGTTCGCGATACAGGCCGACGGGCGTGCTGCCGGTGGCGAGGCCGAGGACCGTGTGCTTGCCGACGGCGTTGCGGGCGCGGATCAGTTTGTCGATCTCGCGGGCCACGTGCTTGGAGGCGGCCGCCGCGTTGGGGAATTTGAGCACCGGCGTGCGGGTGTGCGGAACGGAATGCAGCGCGGCCATGGCGTCACTTCATCGAGGTGTTCGGGAAGAGGTGTTGTAGGCGACCCGTGCGGCGAGTCGAGCGCACCCCGCGGATCGCGGGCGGCAGCACGATTCTCGGGCGAGTCGTCGAGCAAGTCCGAGTGTGGCCCGGAACCCGATCACTTCTTCTCGGGCTTCTTGATTTCAATCTCGATCGGCGAGCCCCGAAGTTCCTCCTCGTAACCGTCCACATCGCCCGTGGCCGTGACCGTGAGCCCCTGCTTTCGCGGTTGCGCGTCCGCGGCGGCGGCGATCTCGATCTCGACGCTCGCCGCTCCCTTCGGCACCGGCACGCTCTCGGGAATCGCGAGCCCCGCCTGCGTCTGGATTTGAAGTGTGAACGGGCCATCGAAGCCCTTCACCCGTTGAAGCGGAATGCGGACGCGGGTCGATTCGCCCGGAAGCAGGGACACCTTCACCGAGTCGGGCGCGAACCGGAACGCCGTCACGAGATCGAGTTCGAAGGTGCGGACGAGTCGCACCCGGCGTCCCGCATGGATCGCGGTCCCGGTCACCTCGATCCGCGACTTCCCGGTGTTCGAGAGAATCTTGGAGACGATCGCGCCCACGATCTCGGGCTTCGCCGCGCTCGCGTCCGGGAACTCGGCGTATACGCGGGTGCGGCCTTCAGTCTTTTCGGCGAGTTGGCCGCCGCGCGCATCGAACGACACGACCCCGTCGAAGCCCGCGGCTCGCGTCGTGCGGATGGGGATCGGCGCCGAGCGGTACCGCGGCAACGTCACTTCGTCCGAGGCGAGTTCGAAATCGAACGGCGCCGGCGGAGTCACTTGCACGGCGAACCGATCCGCTAGCGAGAACGGCAGCCGCGATTGATCTTCTCGCAGCGCCAGTGGGATGAGATCCACATTCTGCCACTTCATGTCCACGAGCGGCCGCGACGTGACAAGCGTTCGATGATCCCCGGCCTCGGCCACGATCTGCACCGTGTGCGGACCAAGCGGCGTGGAGCGGTCCGCCTCCAACCGGCACACGACGGCCGATTCCTTTTCGCCGATCTCGCTTGGCGTCAGTTTCAAACCCGCGGGCCCGCCGAACAGATGCAGCTTGATCGAGCCGTTGAACCCGTTTCGTGTCACGCTCAGGGGGATCGGTTGGAACGTGCCCCGAGGTATTGCAAGTCCCTCGACATCGGCCACGACTTGCGGAGGAAACGGCGTGTGGCTCACCGCGACGCGATAGGCGTGGGCGTCCGATCCGTCGCGGAGCGCATCGCGAACCAGGAGCGCGTACTCGCCAGTGGCCGGGGCCGTGAAATCGAGACTGGCCTCTTCGCGAGTCTGGTTGTTCTCGCCGGCGCGGCGTTGTTCGCGGCCCGACTTGTCCACGATGGCCAGTTCCAGATCGACGGGCGAGTTCAGTGTGCGCGCTTCACCGCGAACGTGGATGCGTTCACCGCGGGCGAGCGTGAACTTGAACGCGTCCGCACGGCCGGGTGTTTTCAACGTGCCGCACAGGGCGCCCGGGATCGCGGCGGGTGTCGCCTGAATCCGTCCGACGCCGAACCCCCGGTCGAGAAGCAAGAAGGGGTTCCGCAGGCCGATGGCGAAGCCGAACGACAGCGAGACCGGACCGCTCGCGGCCTGCGCCAAGGCCGCGTCGCGTGCCTCGTCGAAGCCGTCCGCCACGGTGATGGTCCCGTGCGCGGGAGCGACCGGGACCCAACTGGAAGCATGGTCGCCAGGTCGCTTCAGGGTGGCGGAACGAGGGCCAAGTTCATCCCGCGGCATCGCCAGTTCGAATGTGGCATCGGGAACTTCCGGCAGACGGACCTCGCCGACGAATCCAGATTCGACCGCGCTCGGAACGGCGACGCGACCCGCGGGGAAGCGCCCGGCCCGCAGCACATAATGATGATGCTCCGCGGCCTTGAACCGAGCGTCGCGAACGTCCACGGTGTAAACCCCCGCGGCCTCGAATCGATGCTCGAATCGCATGTCGAAGTACAATCCGGGATCGTTGTCGCGTTCGAGCACGAGGCGGCCCGCGGCGTCGCGAATCGTCACGAGCGGGTCCGCGTCCTTGCCCAACCGGTTCGAGACGACCTCGAACGACACGCGTTCTCCTGCCGCGACTTCAAATCGATACCGATCGCGCGTGCCCTCACGAAATGTGCCCCAGATCGCGGTGGGGAGGCGGATCGCCTCGGCGCCGGCTTTTTGAAGCGGCAGATCGTCCACGAGCAGGAGCGCCGCGTTGGTGAGGCCGTTCTTCGTGGCGAGGCGGATTCCGCAGACGCCGACCGGAGCGTCGGCCGCCGCGGTGATGTCCATCACGATGCGATCATTCTTCGACTCGACGGGCACGGCGCGGAGGGCGGCGGACGCGAGCGAGTGCCAGAGGTCTTGGGCCTCGCCGAAGTTTCGGCCGGTGAACGTCACGCGTGTCGTCTTGCCGCGTTCGACCACGGGCGGGGCGATGCCGTCGATGCGGTTGTCCAGCGGGAGGCCGTGGGCCGGTCGCAGACCGACACGCGGATCTGCGGCCGAAGCGAGGGGGCCACCCGCGATCGCGGCGAACAGCACGAGGAGAGAACGAATCATGCTCCGATTGTGTGCGAAGTTCGCCTCCGCCGCCAGCGAGAAACGTGGGTGTTGGGTGGGGTACGACGATAGGTCTTGGCGGCGAAGCCGCTCTTGGGTGGCACCGGCTTCTAGCCGGTGTGTGGCCCCGGCTTCCAGCCGGGGCTCCTGTCGGGGGCAACTTCCTTCGAAGTCAGCCACCCTCGGAACGAGCGCCGGCTGGAAGCCGGGGCCACCCAGTTTGGCGCTGTCCGCCGCGGGCCGCGTTCCTACATTGAAGGGTTCCTGAGAGATCGAGCCGAATTCGGAGCTTCGCCATGGCCGACCGTATGTCCACTCGCGTGCGGATGGATCAAATCCGCGACGATCACGCCGTCAGCCGCACCGTGAACGGGCACCTGAAGCGGAAAGAGCGAGCCAATCGCGACAAGCGGATGGCCGCGTTGATCGGGAAAGGCACGTTCCCGTACACGCCGGCGGTGCAGACCTGGATCAGCGAGAAGCTCGGCATCCCGTTCACCCGCGTGACGGAAGCCCAAGCCAAGGCTCTCGCGAAGTAACGCTCGGTTCACATTTCTGCGCGCGCCGCCCGCCGGGGCGACGTCTCTCGTGTTGAAGTGGCGAGGGACGCATGAGCGAAGCCGACACGGACCTTGTGGTTCGGGCGCGGACGGGCGACCGTTCCGCGTTCGAGGAGTTGGTCCGCCGCACGTCGCGGCTGGTGTTCGCGCGCCTCTTCCTCGAGACGGGGCATACGCAGCGTTCCGAGGACCTGCTTCAGGAAACGCTGCTGCTCGCTTATCGTTCGCTCCGCAAGCTCGAGAACCCCGCCCAATTCCGCCCGTGGCTGCTCGCCATCGCCCACAACGTGGCGATCGACGCCGCACGCCGCGACTCGCGCCAGAAGCGAGGCCCGGGCACGAACGGGAAGGCCGAGTGGCACGACGTGCCTTCGAGCGGGCTCTCCCCCGAGGACGCGGCCCAACGCGAGGAACTCCGTGGCGCCGTGCTCTCCGTGCTGCGATCCATGCCCGAGGAGTACCGCCTGCCCCTCACGATGCGGTACATCACCGGCGCGGACTACGACACGATCGGCGAACAACTGGGGCTGACGAACGGCTCCCTCCGCGGGCTCCTGCATCGCGGGTTGAAGATGCTCAAGGATCGAATGCCGCCCGAACTGGCGAACTGAAACCGCGAGTCGCGTAGCGTCTCGAACTCCGGTCGCTTACGCGACCGGCTCGACTTGCTCGATCGCTCGCGGATTGGCTTTGAACCATGAAGGTGATCCCATGACCGAACACGCGTGGGCCCAGGAACAGATCGCGTCGTACCTCACGGGCGGGCTCGCGGCCGAAGAACGCGAGCGTCTCGATCGGCACGCCAAGGACTGCCCCGAGTGCGCCGAGGGCCTGATGGCGGCGGTTCATTTCGACCGCGGGCTCGGGACGCTGTTCGCGCCGATGCGCCCGAAGCCGGGCCTCGAGGATCGCGCCGTGCGGGCCACACGCGTGGCCCCGAAGCGGCACGCGATCCTGATCCTCGGCTGGCCTCGTCGCATCACGGCCGTCGCGGCCGTGCTCGTCGGAGTCATCACGTTCGGCGCCCTCGCCGCGGCCATCATCGGGAACGGCGATTTGCCCCTGCCCGGCGAAGGCCGAAGGCTGGCGCTCACAACCGCGTCGGCTTCTCCCGAGGTGGGCGGCGCTCCCGACCTCACCAACGAGGACACGGGACTTCACTCCAATCTCGAAGCGGGGGTCGACCTCGAGCGACTCTCTCAGAAGACCATCAACGACATCATCGTGAACGACCCGATCGGCGTACCCAACGCGAAGGAGGAAAACACAGCCGCGTTGAAACTGGCGGGGACTATCAGGAATGGCAGCATCGATGCCACCGATCTACAGACAAACCTCGCCGGGTTGACGGAGGAGGCCAGGAAGTTGCGAGCGAGAGGAGCCGAGACCCGCGAGCGGTTCGCGCAGCCAGGTAACAACTTCAACACGAACGGATACCTCCAAGGCCAAGGCAATCTCGGCGGTATCGGCGGTGGCGGTTTCTCGGGCAACGGCTGGACCGCCAACAACTCCGCGTACCCCAACGCTCAACTCTTCAGCTACTACTCGGGGAACTACGCCGGCGAAAACAGGCCGGCGTTTTCAAACGCCGTCGCGCCGCCCACCGTCCCGGTGCTTTCAAACGCCATTGCGCCGCCCACCGTCCCGGTGAACCCCGCGTCCGGGCCCGTGCCCACGGCGAAGCCCACCGATCTTTACTTCGTGCCCAACGACAAACTCGCTCGTTCCTTCCCGGACACCAAGTTCAACGAACTCACGAAGGGCGACGACAAACGCAAGGACGACGTCCTCAACCCGACCGCAAAGGTTCCCGAACCGACCATCCAGCCTCCGGGCACGTCCACCCCCGCGAAGCCCCCCGAGCCGCCGGCCGTCGTCCCCGAGCCGACGCGTCGCATCGTGCTCCGTTCCGGCGACATCGAGTTCGAAATCGAATCGTTCGACTCCGGCCTCGCCACCGTCACCCAACTCGTGACCAAGATCAAGGGCGCGTTCATCGGCACCGTGAACAGCGAGAAGCTGGCGAACGGAAAGGTCCGCGGGTCGATCACGGTTCGCACCCCGCCCGAATCCCTGGACGGCCTCGTGCTCGATCTTCGCAGGGAACTCGGGAAAGGCGGCGAACTCAAAAGCGTGAAGCTGGCCAGCCAGGACGTGACGAAGCAGTACACGGACACCGAGAGCCGCCTTCGCGCGTCCCGCGCCATGGAAACCCGTCTGCTTCAGATCATCAAGGACGGCAAAGGCGAGATCAAACAGCTTCTCGAAGCCGAGCGCGAACTCGGCCTCTGGCGTACGAAGATCGAGGAAGCCGAGGGCGAACTTCGTTACTTCGCGAACCTCGCCGCGCTGAGTTCCCTGACCATCACGCTGCAGGAGAAGGAGATCCGCGTCGCCGCCGGAGTGAACGAGAACGAACGCGTGCAGGCGGGCGTCGAAGTCGAGGACGTGGACAAGACGTATCAGCAAGTGCTGAAGGAGATCCTGGACGCGAAGGGCCGCGTGCTGAAGTCCGAGTTGAAGCAGCTTTCCGCCGGGCAGTTCAACGCGATGCTGAACTTCGAAGTGTCTCCGGAGGCGAGCGGCCCGATCCGCGACCGGCTGCGTCAGCTTGGTCGCGTGGCCCGGCTCGAGATCGATCGCCAACAGCAGGCCGAAGGCGGCACCATGCCCAAGAACGCCCCCGTGAAGCGAGGCGACACGCTCTTCATCGTGCAACTCTACAACCTGGCGAACGTCGCGCCGCGTGAGACGGCCACGCTCGCCGTCGCGGTGGCGGACGTGCCCGCGGCGTACAACACGATTCGGGACGCGATCGCCAAGGCCGCCGCTCGCGTGCAGGTCGCGCAGTTGAACGAGACGGACAAGAACAACGTGACGGCGCAGCTGAACTTCGACATCAAGCGCACGGACGAACCCGCGATCCGCGCGGCCCTGCAAGCCGCCGGCGACATCGCCTCGCGGTCCGTTTCGCGGGCCGCCGAAAGCGACCAGGTGACCGACACGAAGATCCTCTACAACGTGACGCTCTCGTCCGTGGCGCGGATTCGCCCGCGGGACACGCTCACTCTGCAGGTCGCGGTGAACGACGTTTCGACGAGCTACGCCACCCTTCGGGACGCGATCACCTCCGCGAAGGGCCGCATCCTCGCTTCCAACTTGGATGAGAACGACAAGCAGAACGTGAACGCGAACCTCGACTTCGAAGTGCGTCGAACGGAAGAAGCGGCCGTGAAAGGCTCGCTCGAGTCGGCCGGCGAGTTGCTTGCCCGCACCATCGCACACGCTCCCGAGAACGAACTCGCGACCGACACGAAGGTGCTGTACAGCGTGCGGCTGCTCCCCGCGAATCGCCTTCGCCCGCGGGAAACGACCGTGCTCGGCCTCGAAGTGACGGACGTGGACAATGCCGTTGCCGTCTTTGGCTCACAGTTCAACGAGGTGAAGGGACGTCAAATCGATTCCAAGAGCGGCCGCGAACGCAACGGCAAGGCGACGGCGCGGCTCGTGTACGAGGTGCCGCTGGCGACCGCGGGCGGGCTCGTGGAGCGGTTCAAGGGCGCCGGCTTGGTTCGGGCGCTGAACACCTCGCGGGACACGACCGCCCCGGAAGGGAAGTCCGCCACGGCCCGCATCGAGATCACGATGGCCAGCCCGGACGCGATCGTCGAGACCGAGGACGGCCTCTGGTCGCCGGTGAAGAAGGGGCTCACCTACAGCGCGTCGTTCCTGCTTCGCAGCATGACGTGGGTGGTGTTCGTGCTGTGCGCGGTGTTGCCGTGGGCCCTGCTCGGCTACGGCGGGTACAAGCTGGCCCGCCGCGCGACTCGCTCCACGCCGAAGATCCCGGAACCACGCGATGCGGGGTCGCAGTCGTGATGCCGCGGCGAACACTCGGCCGCACCGGGCTGCTCGTGCCGGAGGTCTCGTTCGGTTGCGGGCCCGTGTCCGGGTTGCTCACAGGGACCAATGTCCCGCTTCAACTCGCCACGGTGAAGCGGGCTCTGGACGCGGGGATCGATTGGTTCGATACCGCGGCCGGTTACGGGAACGGCACATCCGAGTCGAATCTCGGCCGCACCTTGAAGGAACTCGGCGCCGCACCCCGCATCGCGACGAAAGTTCGCATCCCCGAGAGCGGCTTCGACCACATCGAGGACTGCGTGCGGGAGTCGGTGCGAGGCAGCCTCGCACGGCTGGGCGTGGGCTCGCTCGCGCTTCTGCAACTGCACAACGGCATCACTCGAAACCGCGGCGAGGAGCCGGCCTCGCTCACGCCGGCGGACGCGATCGCCGTCTTCGAGGCGTTCCAAAAACTGCGGGCGGACGGCGTCGTGAGGTACTTCGGGCTCACGGGCACGGGCCAGCCCGACGCGCTTCGCGAGGTGATCCGCACCGGGTTCTTCGACACGCTCCAGGTGCCGTTCAACCGGTTGAACCCGAGTGCGGGCGGGGGCGACGCTCCGACGGGTGAAACGAACTACGGCAACGTCATCGCGGACGCCGCGGCTCAGGGCATGGGCACGTTCGCGATTCGTGTGTTCGCGGGCGGTGCGCTTCTCGGTCGGCCGCCGAGCGAGCACACTTTGAAGACGCCTTACTTTCCACTCGCTCTCTACGAACGGGACCTGCAGCGAGCGAGCGAATTGGGCCAATCGGCCGACGCCGCCATTCGCTTCGTGCTGGACCACCCGCACGTCGCCTCGGCCATCATTGGCTTCGGCTCCCCCGACCAAGTGCCGGCGGCCCCGTGAGGCCAAAGCCTCGATCACTTGCCCAACAGATTCAACAAGGCCATGCACTCGGTGCGGACGCCGGTGCGGAGGCTCGGCTCGGGAAGCGGAGCGTAGGCGTCCGTGTGCATGCCGGGAAGCTTCGGGCCGTTCGGCTGTAGGGCCGCATCGAACTTCTCCTTCGGGATCGTGCCGAGGAAGAAGATGAATGTCGGGATGCCGCCTTGTCCGTAGCGGCCGAAGTCTTCGGCTCCCATCATGGGCGGCCGGCTCTTTACGTTCGCTTCGCCGATCACCTGCTTGAAAACGTCCCCAGATTTGCGGGCGAGCGGGATGTCGTTCAGCGTCGCGGGGGTGTACTCGTCCAGGTTCACGGTCATCACCGGTTCCGGAGCCTGAGCCCCGATGGCGGCCGCCTTCGCGATTCGGTCGATGGACTTGAGCACGCGATCCCGCGTCTCCGTCTTCGTGGTTCGCACCGTGAGTTGAAGCTTCACCTCGTTCGGAATGATGTTGTGCTTCGTGCCGCCATGAATCGAGCCGACCGTGACGACGACCGGATCGAGCGGGTTGGTCTCGCGGCTCACGATGGTCTGCAAATCGAGTATGATCCGGGCGGAGAGCACGATCGGATCGATGGTGGCGTGCGGGGCGGCCCCGTGACCGCCCTTGCCCTTCACGAGCAGATCCACGGTATCCGCGTTCGCGAGCGCAAGCCCTTCCGTGAAGCTGACGACGCCGGCGGGTTGAAGCGGATCTGCGTGGAGGGCGAGGGCGAAGTCCGGCTTCGGGAATCGCTTGTAGAGCCCGTCCGCGAGCATCATGCGTGCTCCGGCGCCGATCTCTTCCGCGGGCTGGGCGATGAACACGAGCGTGCCGCTCCACTTCTCTTTGAGGCTCGCCATGACGCGGGCCGTGCCGACCCAGGACGTCATGTGGATGTCGTGGCCGCACGCGTGCATGACGCCGACTTCGACGCCGAGCCGGTCCTTCATCCGCACCTTGCTGGCGTACGGCACGCCGGTCTGTTCCGTGATCGGCAGCGCGTCGATGTCCGTTCGGAGGAGCACGACAGGGCCGGGTCCGTTCTTCATCACGCAGACGACGCCGTTCCCGCCGACTTTTTCGGTCACGTCGAAGCCGAGGGCCTTCATCTCGGCGGCGAGTCTGGCGGCGGTCTTCACCTCCATCAGCGAGAGCTCGGGATTCGCGTGGAAGTGCTGGTACAGGGAAACGAGATCCTTGGCCTCGGCGTCCACCTTCGCGTCCACTTCGGTGAGTCGATTCTTGATCCAGTCCGAGCTCCGGGCGGGGATCGCGGCAGGCTTCTCGTCTCGGCCAGAAGCGGCGTGAGGATAAGCGGTTAGGATAATCGTTGCGGTCAGCGCGACCCGTGCGATCATGGCAGCTCCTTCGGAGTCTGTGGATTCAAGCGAGGAACGCGGCGGGGCCGCTCGCAGGGAACGAATTTTGCCCATTTTCTCGCCGGGGAACGCACTTCCGCATGCGTATAGTGAAGAAGATGGTTCTTCTCACCCCTCGGGAGCGACACCCATGCCTTCCAAAGGCTTGACAGTACAGGAGCGCAAGTCCATTTTCCATGCCCTGGTTTCGGCTCAGGACTTGGGCGGCGTCACGGTGGTGGAATCGAAGAAGCAGGTCGCCGCCGAGTACCACATCTCGAAGGAACAACTGGACCTGATCGAGCGGGAAGGCGTGGACAAGGATTGGCCGCCGCTGGACGAATGACCACCGGCGATCGGACCTCGCTTCACAGGCGGCCTCGGCCGCCTGTACTCGTTTCCATAGCATGTCCAAATGTCCACTAATGCACACGCGAAGGCGATGCGCCATCTTTCTCGGCGCTGCCCGGTCATGAAAAGCGTGATCGGGCGGGTCGGGCCGTGTACCTGGGAGCACGACGACGGCGATCCGTTCGCCCTCATCGTCCGTTGCATCATCGGCCAGCAAATCTCCGGGAAGGCCGCGGAGTCCATCTCGGCGAAACTCGCCGCGGCGATTGGCGCCCTGACCCCGCGACGCCTCGCCAACTTCGCGGACGATCGCCTCGCCGCCTGCGGCATCTCCGGCCCCAAGCGCCGCGCTCTCCGGTCCGTCACGGACTATGTTCTCGCGAACAAGTCGTTCCTTCCCGGTATCCCGACCGCATCCGACGCCGACCTCCGCGAACGACTCGTCTCGATCAACGGCATCGGACCCTGGACCGTGGACATGTTCCTGATGTTCGGCCTGGGCCGGGCGGACGTTCTGCCGGTCGGCGACTACGGCGTGAAGGTCGGGGTCATGAAGCTCTTCAGCCTCGCGGCGCTACCGAAGCCCGCCGAGATGGAACGCCTCGCGGAACCGTGGCGGCCGTTCCGCAGCGTGGCTTCGTGGTACGTGTGGCGACACTTGGAGTGGGAGAAGCAACAAGCGAAGTCGAAATCGTAGTCGCCGTCCGGACGAATGCCGCCATGCCGATCGAACGAGACCAAACCGCGTGCTCCGGATGCCGCCTCCCGGCGTGGCTCTGCGTCTGCGAACATGCGCCGCGGCTCACGATTCGCACGAGGCTGCTGCTCCCCGTTCACGTGCAGGATCTTGGTCGTACGAGCAACACGGTTCGGCTGCTGAAGTTGGCCATCGCGAACGCGACGGTGTTGGGCCACGGCATCTTTCCGGACCCGGCGAATCCGGCCTCGCACATCCCGGCGAACGAGACGCCGCTCGTCCTTTTCCCGGGTCACGGCGCGGAACCGCTCACGCCGGAACTCGTCGCGTCGCTGCCGTCGCCGCCCGCGTTGATCGCCCCGGACGGGAGTTGGCGTCAGGCGAGCCGCATGGTGAAGAGGCTTCCGCTTCTGGACGGGGCGATCAAAGTCTCGCTCGAGGAACGATCCTTCGCCGGGCTCGCACTCCGCCGCAACAGTCACGATCACCACATGTCCACGTACGAAGCGGTGACGCAGGCTCTCGCGATCCTGGAAGGCGAACACCTCGCCGGGCCGCTGATCGACTTCTATCGTCGCGCCACGGATCGGATGCTGTTCATTCGCGGCAAGCTCGAACGGGATCGAGTGTTCGGTGGCATCCCGTAACAAGTTGGCGGTTCACTTCCGCTTGAAGATCGCTGGAAGATCGAATCGAGCATCGAATTGGCGATCGCGCCGGGCAACTCCTCGAACATGCGCATCGTTCCTTCGACGATGGCGTCCGCGAAGATGTTGGCGGCCCGTTTGCGAAGCGGTCCGCGAAGCGGTCCGCGAAGCGGTGGCGGGCGGAGGCGGCGCAATCATGGCCGGCGGCGCCGCGGGCGTGATGACCACGCGGTTCGCCGGCGGCTTCGTCGGCGCACGGTCCGTCGGTTCGCCCCACGTCGTGCCGTCGAATGTCCGATACTTCTGCGTCCGGTAACACCACCCGCCGACCTGCCGACCGTTCTCGTAGAGGTAGATCCGATCCACGTCGCCCGGGAGCGTCTTCCACGAATACGCGAGATCGGCCGCGACCACCGGCGAGGCGAAGAACAACACGGCGAGTATCGTGAATCGCATGAGCGAGTTCCTCGAGTGAAATGCATCCATCAACTTAGGCCGGTTCGAAGCGGAACGTCAATGTCCGGTTGAACCGTAAGCAGAAGGGACCGCGGGACCTGAAGCCAATTCCGAATTCCAGACGAGATCACGATTCATTGCTTTATTATGTCGCGATGTGTCGATACAATAACGAAAGAGGTGCGTGATGGCTTCCGCAAAAGCCGCTCATTCTTTGGATCGGCTCACGGCGTTGCCGAGGTTGGAGAAGGCCGCCGAGTGCCTCAAAGTGCTGGCGCACCCCCATCGGCTGCGGATCGTGCAGATGTTGCTTCGCGGAAAGTACACCGTGGGCGAACTCGCCGCGGCTTGCGAAATCCCCAGCCATATGGCCTCCGAACACCTCCGCCTCATGCAACGCTGCGGCTTCCTGGACAGCGACAAGGACGGCCGCATCGCCTACTACCGCGTCGTCGAACCGCACCTGAGCCGCATCATGGCCTGCATCGAGGATCGATTCGATTCGGAGAAATGACGTCGGTTCGTGTAACAGATCGACAAGTCGCGATGTATCATGAATACAACATCCCGCCCGAGGTGAATCATGACCGTCCCCGCCGTGCATCCCAAAGAGGCGGCCACCTGCCACGCCCTCGAACTCGTCGACGTCCGCACGCCGATCGAGTTCCAGGAAGTCCACGCCACCGGCGCCCGCAATGTCCCGCTCGATTGCCTCGATCCCGCCGCCTTCCCGGCCGATCGCCCGATCCATGTGATCTGTCGATCCGGCGGGCGCGGCAAACAGGCCTGCGAGAAGTTGCTCGCCGCCGGCCGAAACGCCGTGAACGTGGAGGGCGGCACGCTCGCTTGGATCGAATGCGGGCTCCCCGTCGTTCGCGGCAAGAAAATGATCTCGCTCGAGCGGCAGGTTCGAATCGTGGCCGGCTTGCTGGTGATGATCGGCGTCGCGCTCGGCTGGTTCGTTCACCCCGCGTTCCTCGGCCTCGCCGCGATTGTCGGAGCCGGCCTCACATTCGCCGGGCTCACGGACACCTGCGGCATGGGGCTCCTGATCGCCCGCATGCCCTGGAACCGGACTGCCCCCGCGACCTGCACCGTGGAAGGAGTTTCCCGATGAAACTCGTCATCGTCGGTGGCGTGGCCGGTGGCGCGTCCGCGGCGGCTCGAGCCCGCCGGATCTCCGAAGACGCCCACATCGTCGTCTTCGAGCGCGGACCAGACGTCTCGTTCGCGAACTGCGGGCTCCCGTACCACATCGGCGGAGTGATTCCCGAGCGGGAGAAACTGCTCGTCGTCACCCCCGAGCGGCTCCGCGAGCGCTACAAACTCGACGTCCGCACGCGAACTTCGGTCGAAGCGATCGACCGCGCTCGGAAGAGCGTTCGCGTTCGCGATCTGGCCACGGGTCGCGAGTACGACGAACCGTACGACAAGTTGATCCTCGCCCCTGGCGCGGCTCCGTTTCGTCCGCCGATTCCCGGCATCGATCGCGACCACGTCTTCACTCTCCGCACCCTCGCGGACACGGATCGGATCAAGGCCGCGGTCGATGCCGGCGTGAAGCGGGCCGTGGTGATCGGCGGCGGGTTCATCGGCCTCGAACTCGTCGAGAATTTCGTTCATCGCGGGATCGCCGTGACCGTGGTCGAGCATAACGAGCAACTCCTCACGCCGTTCGATCCCGAGATGACGACGCTGCTCCTCGAAGAGTTGCGGGCCCGCGGAGTGTTCGTGAAACTGAAGGATTCGGCGATCGCGTTCGAAAGCGACGCCGTGCTCCTGAAATCCGGCGAGCGGCTTCCCGCCGATCTCATCGTGCTCGGGGTCGGCGTGCGGCCCGAGAACAAACTCGCGACCGAGGCCGGGCTCGAAGTCGGCCCGCGTGGCGGGATCGTCGTGAACGAACAACTGCAGACACGCGACCCGGACATCTACGCGGTGGGAGATGCGATCCAAACCGCGGACGCACAGACCGGCGAGCCCGTTCAAGTGCCGTTGGCGGGGCCCGCGAACCGGCAGGGGCGCCTTGCCGCGGAGCATGCCCTCGGGCGTACCACCCGCTACCGGGGCACGCAAGGCACGGCGATCATCGGCCTATTCGGGAAGACGGCCGCGATCACCGGGGCCTCGGAAAAGGCGCTTCGCAAGTCCGGCCAGGCGTATCGCAGGGTCTACATTCACCCCGCCCATCACGCCGGATACTACCCCGGCGCCGAGGGGATGAGCCTGAAGTTGGTCTTTGACCCGGCGGACGGCCGCATACTCGGCGCTCAGGGCGTCGGCGGGGCGGGCGTGGACAAACGCATCGACGTGCTCTCTGTCGCGATCCAGGCGGGGATGACGGTCTTTGATCTGGAGGAGATGGAACTCGCGTACGCCCCGCAGTTCGGTTCCGCGAAGGATCCGGTGAACATGCTCGGGTTCGTGGCGGCGGGATTGCTTCGCGGCGAACACCCGCAGGCGACGACGCCCGAAGGGCGCTTCCTCATCGATGTTCGCACGCAAAGCGAGTTCGCCGCCGGTCACATTCCCGGCGCGGTGAACATGCCGGTGGATGAACTGCGAAATCGGCTCGGGGAGTTGCCGAAGGATCGCGGGATCGCGGCGTATTGTCAGGTGGGGCAGCGAGGGTATCTCGCCACCCGCATTCTGATTCAGAACGGCTTCGACGCGGTCAACCTCGCCGGCGGCTACCGGACGTACCGCTTGTTCAACCCGTCTTGAGGATCTCGCAGGAGTCCTTGAATCCGGGTGCGGGGTAGCCGTAGGCGCTGGCGCTGACTCGGGCGAGAGCCACGACTTGGCGCCAGCGGAAGCCGGGCCGCGTGTGGGCGAACTCGTCCGTCGCGGTGCGATAGTACTTCTCGGCATGGAGCGCGCCGTCTTCGCTGGTGGCGAAGTCGCGGAGCAAGGCGAAGACGGCGGCGGAGTCGGCCTTGGCGGAGCCGAGGCGGGCGGCGAGAGCCGCGGCGCGGGCCTGGTTCTTCTCGCGGATCGCGCCGCCGAGCTCCTTCAGCAGCGCCGCGTCGGCCACGTCCTTCACCGCCTCGAGATGCTCGGCCCGCGGGTAGTTCTCCCACTTGTTGAAGAGATCCCCGCGGTGGCCCTTGTCCCGAGCGACTTGGTACGCCGCGAGGATGAGGCTCGAGTTGCGGGTGCGGTGGTTCCCGGCCATCGCGATCGTCCGCCACGCGTGAACCGAGTCGCAGGCATGGACGCCGATCGAATCGCCGTGCACGCTGCCGACCGGTTTGTTCGCCTGGGCCCACTCCTTCGGGCGGCCTTCGTCGCGAAGAACGAGCAGGTTGGCGGCGAGCGAAATCGCCTCGCCGACGGCGACCGGGTTTTGCCCCTCGGCCAGCGCCGCGGCCACGGCCTCGGCCGCCCGCTCCGGGCTCTCCCGGAAAATCAGTTCGCACAGGGATTGCACCCACGCGTCGTCCGCGGAACGCGTGCCCGCCGCCTTCTCGGCCAGTTTGTGTTCGTCGAGCAACTTCGGAAGCAAGTCGCGGATCTTGGAGTTGTAGCTCACCTGATTCGGCTGCTCGCTCTTCACGCAGTAATGAACGGACTGCCGCAGCATGGTGTGGGCTTTGTCCGCCCCCACGAAGTTCAGCAGATCCCACGACCGGGAGACGAGCACGACGCGGTGCACTTCGGCTCCGTCGTCCACCATCATCATCAGGTTGTCGAGCGCGTTCTCGGGAGTGGCGGAGAGCTTGGCGAACTTCCGTTCCGCCTCCGCGAGGTCCTTCCGGCGGACGGCCTCGCGAAGTTCCTCGGGGGCGGTGAGCCGCTTGTCCGCGTTCGCGACGACGGGCTTCAGCGTGTCCTTGTGATGGTTGTCCGTGTCCTTGAGGCGGCTGGCGTTCCGCATCAGCACCTTGAGCACGGCAAGCGGCTTGCGGGCGTCGTTCTTCTCTTCCATCGCCATGTGGTAGGCGGGCACGAGGGCCATGAGCGTGTGAAAGCCGATGTAGTCTTCGCCGCCGAAGGCGCGGGCGTTGGCGAGCCCCGCGGCCGCGACGAGTTGTCTGAGGTCCGTTCCGGCCTTCAACTTCTCCACCGCCGCGGGGATGATCTTCTCGGGGGCGGTTTCCTGAATGAAGGCGACAAGCGGTTCGAGGTCGCCGAAACGGAGTCGTCCCGGTTCCTCGGCGGCCCAGGCGGGAGCGAGCCCGAGATCCGAAGCGACGCTCGTGCCGAGCCCGGCGACGAACATGCCGCGGCCGATGTCCGCGAGGAGTTCCCGACGCGTGCGGAGAGGCGAGAACATGCGAGGTCTCCCGAGGGGAGGGTGGGGAGCCGAACCAACCTGGAACATATCGCGAAGGCGGAGCGAACGCCAATGGAATCAGCGTCCTGCACACGCGTCTATGGATTTTGGCGAAGCCCAATCTGGGTGGCCCCGGCTTCCAGCCGGTGATTCTTCCGATGGTGGCTGACTGCGAAGGAAGTTGCCCCCCGAGAGGAGCCCCGGCTGGAAGCCGGGGCCACACACCGGCTAGAAGCCGGGGCCACCCAAGAGCGGCTCCGCCGCCAAGGTTCGTCGGCACAACCAGCGTCACGCGAAGTTCGGAGGGTTCATCTCACTTTGCGCGAGGCTCGACGCCGAGGAGGTTCCGCACGAAGAAGTCCATGCGGCGGCGGTTGCCGTACGGGGGTTCGGCGGAGCCGTGGCCGCCGCCGGGCACCACGAGCAGTTCGAAGTCGCGATTCGCCCGAATGAGCGCGGCCACCACCTGCATCGTGCTCGCCGGGTCCACGTTGCGATCCAGTTCGCCCACGACCAGCATCAGCTTTCCGGTGATCTTGTGGGCGTTCGTCACGTTCGATTGCGCCTCGTAGTGCGGGCCGATCGGCCAACTCATCCAGAGTTCGTTCCACCAGATCTTGTCCATGCGGTTGTCGTGGCAACCGCAATCGGAAACGCCGACGACGTAGAAGTTCGGGTATTCGGTCATGGCTCGCACGGTGTTCTGGCCGCCCGCGGATCCGCCGAAGATGCCGACCCCCTTCGCGAGATCCATCTCGGGTCGCGTCGTCGCGGCGGCTTTGATCCACGCGATGCGATCGGGGAAGCCCGCGTCCCCGATGTTCTTCCAGCACACGTCGTGGAACGCCTTGCTTCGCCAGTTCGTGCCCATGCCGTCGATCTTCACCACGATGAAGCCGAGTTCCGCCATCTGCTGTTCGTTGTGGGCGGAACTGAACCGCTTGATCACGTGATGATCGTGCGGGCCGGCGTAGATGTTCTCGATCACGCGGTACGTCTTCTTCGGGTCGAAGTTCGAGGGGCGGAAGATGAGCCCGTGAATGTCGGTCGTGCCGTCGCGGCCCTTGGCGACGAACCGCTCGGGCATCACGCCGCCGGCCCGCTTCCAGGCCGCGATGTCCGCCTTTTCGAGGTCCAGAATCTTCTTGCCGTCCGCGGATCGGAGTTCGACCGCGGGCGGCAGATCGGGGCGGGACCACGTGTCGATGAAGAAGCGGCGATCGGGCGAGAACGCGACGGCGTGCGTGCCGTCCCCCTCGGTGAGGGTGCGGAATCCCGTACCGTCCAGTTTCACCTTCGCGTAGTGAACGTGGTATGGGTCCTGCCCCTTGTGAACGCCGAGAACGCGGAGCGTGAATTCGCCGGACTTCTCGTCGAAACGATCGACGCCCCGCACGACCCACTCGCCCTTCGTGATCGGGTTCTTCACCAGCCCGGTCTTCATGTCGATGCGATAGAGGTGGTTCCAGCCGCTGCGCTCGCTCATCCAGATGAGTTCGTTCGCGTCGTCGAGGTATCGCAGCCAGAGCTTCGCGTTATAGTCGAAGAACGTTTTCGTCTCTTCGTTCACGATCGCTTCAGCCTTGCCGGTGGCCGCGTCCAGCGAAACGACTCGCATCGTGCCGTGGCCACGCTGGTTGTTGAGGAACAGAAATCGCTTCGAGTCCGGCGTCCAGTGGTGCCGCGTGATCGACCACGGGTTGGCGAAGAGATCGTCCGATGTCGGGATCTCGGCCTTCTTCTCGATGTCGAAGAGGTGCGGTCGATCCTGCGGGATGCGGTCGCCGGGTTTGAGGTAGTCGAAGCTGAGGGTTCGCGGTTGAAGCTGATCGCGCGGCGACGATTCCACGATGGTCACGCGGCGGTCTCCGCCGGCCCGCGTGCGGATGGCGACGAGTCGCTTCGAATCCGGAGACCAGAACACGCGATTGAACTCGCGACCCTCGCGGCCGTTCGCCGAGAGGCGAACCTCGGCTTGAGTCTTGCGGTCCCGCAGCCAGACATTGAATTCGCGGATGAACGCGGTCCAAGCGCCGTCCGGCGAACGCTCGCCATCCTCGCCGCGCGGCGGCGGCTGGGCTTCGGCTCGTTCCGGGGCGCCGCCGCGCGGAGCCTTGGGGATCTTGTCCTCGGTCACGACCGTGCGGACACCATTCATCGCGTCCACGATCACGAACTCGTTCTTGCCGCCGCCGAGTTCGTTCCGGTACCAGAACATGTCTCCGTCGTCGAACCACGTGGCTTCGACCTTGGCACGAGTGACCCTGTTGCCCCACTGGGCGCGATAGTTCCACGCGCGGTCGTAGTCCGCCTTCGTGCCTTGCCCGAACGCGACCGCGGGGATGAACAGAGCGAACGCGAGCGGAACGAATCGTGCGAGGGTGTTCAAAGGCGTTCTCTCGTTGATCGCGGAATCGATCTCAACAAAGGCGCGAAGAACACACGAGTCAAGCCAACGATCTTCGAGCCTTCGCGGGAGTCTTCGGGCGCTACTTCAGGATTCCAGTCACCGGTCGGCCGCCGTGGGAGATGTGCGTGGGCCGGTTCGTGTGGTCGGGCACCATGGCTTCAGGGTCGACACCGACGAGCTTGTACGTGGTGGCCACGAGGTCCCCCGCGGTCACGGGGTGATCGGTGGGGAAGCCGGCGATCTTGTCCGTGGTTCCGTGAACGACGCCGCCCTTCGTGCCGCCGCCGGCGAAGAGGCAGAAGCCGCACTGAGGCCAGTGGTCGCGGCCGGCCTTGCCGTTCACCCGCGGGCTGCGGCCCATGTCCCCGGTCACGACCACGAGCGTGGAATCGAGCAGGCCACGTTCCGAGAGATCGTCCAGCAGCGCGGACACGGCCCGATCCAGGAACGGCAGCAGGAACTTCTTCAGCATGTTGAAGTTGTTCTCGTGCGTGTCCCAGTGGCCGTTCGGCCGGGCCTCGGTGTGAATGGTGACAAACGTGACGCCGGCCTCGACCAATCGCCGAGCGAGGAGCACGGACGAACCGAAGAGATCGTTCCCGTAACGCTCGCGGAGTTTCAGCGGCTCGCGGGAGAGGTCGAAGGCCGACTTCGCCTTCGGCGAGCAAAGCAGGTCGAAGGCCGCGTCGCGGCGGACGCCGTGGTTCAACGTGTCCGCGATGGCGGCGTTCGCTTCCAATTGTTGAACCAAGCTGCGACGGGCGTTCAACGCGTCGAGCGTGATGTTCCCTTCGAGTTTCGGCAGGCTCGGCTCGCCGCCGGGCACGATGTCCGCGCTGTAGAAGTTCTTGTCTTCGGCGATCACGTTCTTCGCGTGGGCGTCCGCGGTGCTGAACACGGGATCCCATCGCGGGCCGAGGTACCCGCCGTACGGGCCGGCGCGGTGCAACCCCTGCGTGTAGCCCGGCAACGCGGGCAACATGATGTAGCCCGGCAGTTCCTTCCCGCGGCCGACGCCGAAATACTGGCACACGCTCGGCACGCTCGGGTGGTTCGTCGGCTTCGAGAAGTAGTCGGTCTGGTCGTGGCCGCCGTCGTAGCCGGTCATCACGCCATACGGATTGTGCGAGTTGTATTTGTGCGTGACGCTCCGCACGACCGCCATCTTGTTGAGCCGCTGCGCGAGCATCGGCAGATGTTCGCAGACGCGGTAGCCGGGCAGCACGGTCGGGATCGTCTTGAACTCGCCGCGGATGCCGTCCGGCGCGTCCGGCTTGCAGTCGAAGGTGTCGATGTGCGACGGCCCGCCGAAGAGATCGAGCAGGATGACGTGCTTGGCTTTTCTTCCTGGGAACGCGGCCGTCTCGGCCGCCGCGCTCGCTGCGGCCGAGACGGCCGCGCACCAAGGCACGAGCAGACCCGCACGAAGCAGATCGCGACGCGTCGGACCGGCCGCGGATGAAGAATGTCCGAGCAATCGGAGCATGGAGAAGGCTCCTGGCGGGATCGCGAACACGCAAGAGGGTTACGCCAGAATCTCTTTCACAACCTTGCCGTGGACGTCGGTCAGGCGGTAGTCGCGGCCCTGGAAGCGGTAGGTCAGGCGGGTGTGGTCGAAGCCCAACTGGTTCAAGATCGTCGCTTGCAGGTCGTGAACGTGAACCGGACTCTCCGTCACGTTATACCCGATGTCGTCGGTCTTCCCAAACACCATTCCGGGTTTGAACCCGCCGCCGGCCACCCACATGGTGAACGCGTCCGGGTGGTGGTCGCGGCCGATCGTCTCGCGGCTCTCGCCCATCGGCGTGCGGCCGAACTCGCCGCCCCAGATCACGACCGTGCTGTCCAAGAGGCCCGTCCGCTTCAGGTCGCGGATCAGGGCCGCGGCGGGCTGGTCGGTCTCTTTGCAAATCTGATCGAGCGGTTTGGTGAGGTCCAGCGAGCCGCCGTGGTGGTCCCAGTCGGTGTGATAAAGCTGAATGAAGCGGACGCCGCGTTCGACGAGCCGCCGGGCCATGAGGCAGTTCGCCCCGAAACTCGGCTTCCCGGGCGTGACGCCGTACAGATCGAGGACCTTCTTCGGTTCCTTGGAGAGGTCCATGAGTTCGGGCGCGGCGGACTGCATGCGGTAGGCCATCTCGTAGGCCGCGATCCGCGTCTCGATTTCGGGGTCGCCGGTCGCTTCGAGTCGCAGCTTGTTCAGATCCTTCACGACATCGGTGAACTCGCCCTGCTTCTTGGAATCGATGCCCGGCGGCGGAGCGAGGTCGAGAATCGGGCTGGAGCCTCGCAGGAACGGCACGCCCTGATACACGCTTGGGAGGAACCCGGAACCGTAGAGGGCCGCGCCGCCGCGGGGGCCGCGCGGGCCGCTCTGCAACACGACGAACCCCGGCAAACTGTCCGACTCGCTGCCGAGGCCGTACGTGGCCCAGGCGCCCATGCTCGGCCGCCCGAACTGTGGCGAACCTGTATTGATGAAACACTTCGCCGGACCGTGGTTGAACACGTCCGTCTTCATGGCGCGGAGCCAGGTCAGGTCGTCCACGACTCCCGCGGTATGCGGCAACAGTTCGCTCAGGTGCATCCCGCACTGGCCGTGCTGCTTGAACTTGCGGGCCGACCCGAGGAGTTTCGCGTCGCCCTTGATGAAGGCGAACCGCTTGCCTTGAGTGAAGCTCTCGGGCACCTTCTGGCCCGAGAGTTTGTTCAGTTCCGGTTTCGGTTCGAAGAGTTCGAGTTGGCTCGGCGCCCCGGCCATGAACAGATAGATGACGGCCTTGGCCTTCGCGGCGAAGTGCGGCTTCTTCGGCGCGAGCGGATCACGTCTCTCCGAACGGGGAGCCTCTGCCCCCCGTGTCAGGAGCGAAGTCAACGCCATGGAGCCGACCCCGACCGCGCAATCGCGGAAGAAGTGGCGGCGGGTGCGAGCGAGCGTCAGCGTGTCGTCGGCGTTCATGTTGGGCCTCACCCGAATCATGGTACGCGATTTCTCACGCGAGCGGAATCTCCACGCGGGCCCAGCCGAGTTCCATCACGATGGTCTTGTTGTCGTCCAACGTCTTGAAGTACTCGGGATTCAACGTGTAGTTCACGAAGCGGCCCTTCTTGTCCGCGAGCACGAGGCGATACTCGCGGAGCACGCCGAGGTGATGGCTCACGTTCACGAGTTCTTCGTCCAGCAGCCGCGAGAGTTGGGTGACATTCTTGGAGCCGGACCGAAGGCACTCGACCACCATCACGCGGTTGGGGTCCGAGAGCGCGTGGAACACGAGTGAAGCGGTGAGCGCGTCTTTCTTGTCGAGCATGTGAGAGGCCCCGAATCGCGACCATGGAACATTATGACGAATATCGTAGTGAACGGGCGATGCGTCGGCTCAACCGTCTTCGGCTCTCGTCGAGGCCTCCACCTTCCGTGGCCTCACGCGGCTCGTCGCGTACCCTTTCCCCATGAACCTCTTCGCCGTCTCGCTCTACCATCACGACGCCGCCGGGCGGCTGGTGCTGCACGCCATGCCGGTGATGATCGTCGTGCTGTGCTGCCTCGCCATCGCGTACCGGTTCTACTCGAAGTTCCTCGCGGCGAAGGTCGCGGCCCTGGACGACAGCCGCGTCACGCCGGCCCACCGCTTCCACGACGGCCAGAACTACCACCCCACGAACAAGTGGGTGCTCTTCGGGCACCACTTCGCGGCGATCAGCGGGGCCGGGCCGCTCATCGGGCCGGTGCTCGCCATCCAGTACGGGTACATGCCGGGACTGGTGTGGCTCGTGATCGGCGTCTGCCTCGCCGGCGCGGTGCAGGACATGCTCGTCCTGGCGGCCAGCGTGCGTTCGGACGGCAAATCGCTGGCGGAGATCGCCCGCCGCGAACTGGGCATGCCCGCGGCGATTCTGGCTTCGATCGCGATTCTGTTCATCGTGGTGATCGCACTGGCGGGCCTGGGCTTCGTGGTGGTGAAGGCGCTCGGTGGCGAAGAGGTGAAGCTGCCGGAGGGAATGGAAATCACCACGCCGACCAAAGACGAATTCAGGCTCTTTCAGGCGCCTGACGCAAGTTTCGTCTATGTCGAGATTCCCGGAGGCAGCCGCGTCCGCTACTCAAGTGCAAGTCCGGAAACCACCCGCTCCGAGTCGTTTCGGATCAAGTGCCCTCGCGAGTTGGAACACACAGCGGTTCGTGATTTGAAGGACCGCCGAATCCTAACCGAGCATGGTGGTGACAATCCGCCTCATTTTAAAAGCAAGCCGGGCGGAGGCTTCATTGGATTCGCAGAGAACCCAGGCTCAAAGTTCATCATTTTGCCCAAGGGCTGTTCACAGGTCGTACCCGGTTCGTCGTGGGGCACGTTCACTATTGCTTGTACGATTCCGATCGCGCTCTTCACCGGCCTCTGGATGTACCGCCTACGGCCGGGGCGCGTGGTCGAAGCGTCGCTGATCGGCGGGTTCCTCACGCTCGGGGCCGTCGTGCTCGGGGCGTGGGTGCCCGGCTCGTCCCTGGAACGCATCCTCTCGCTGGACCGCAACCAGACCATTTGGGCGCTGTGCATCTACGGCTTCATCGCCGCGGTGCTGCCGGTGTGGCTCTTGCTCGGGCCGCGCGATTACCTCTCGAGCTTCCTCAAGATCGGCACCGTGGGGCTGCTCGTCGTCAGCGTCTGCGTGGCGAACCCGCCGCTTGCCGCCCCGATGCTCAACGACGTGTTCATCAACGGCGGCCCCACCTTCGCCGGGAACATCTTCCCGTTCGTGTTCATCTGCATCATGTGCGGGGCGATCAGCGGCTTCCACTCGCTCGTGTCGTCCGGCACCACGCCGAAGATGGTGGACAAGGAAAGCCACATCCGCACCATCGGCTACGGCAGCATGCTGATCGAAGGGCTGGTCGGCACGGTGGCGCTGATCGCCGCCGCGAGCCTGCCGCCGAGCCTCTACTACGACATCAACGTCGCCATCGATCAGGCCCCGAAGTACTCGCAGCAGTTGAAGGAAGTGAACGACAAGTACGGGGCCGACCCGCTGCACAAGGCGAACGTTGATTCGCCGCAGCACCTCGATTTGGGCAAGGTGGAAGAGCAGGTCGGCGGCGAGTCGCTCCGCGGTCGCACCGGCGGCGCCGTGACCCTCGCCGTCGGCATGTCCGTGATCTTCTCGGATGCGTTCCGCACCCTCGGCGTCACCGGCGATTGGCTGCTCAAGTACTGGTATCACTTCGCGATCATGTTCGAGGCGCTGTTCATCCTCACCACCATCGACGCCGGGACCCGCATCGCCCGATTCCTGCTTCAGGAAACGGCCGGCCGGGTGTACAAGCCGATGGCGAGAAACGATTGGATCCCCGGCGCCGTGCTCGCCTCCGCGCTCGTCACCGCCGGTTGGGGCGTGCTTGTTCACGGCGGCACCATCGGCACGATCTGGCCGATGTTCGGCATCGCGAATCAGATTCTCGCCGTGCTCGCGCTGGCGCTCGTCACCACTTGGCTGGTGAACAACGGCCGCGGGAAGTACGCGTGGGTGACGATCCCGCCGTTGCTCTTCGTGTGCAGCACGACGATGACCGCGGCGGTGAAGATGCTGACCGGCCCGTTCGCCGCGTCGATCGAACGCGGCGAAACGAGCGGTTATCTGAATGCGGGGCTCACGCTGTTCGTGGTCACGGCCGTGTGCGTGCTGCTCTTGTGGTGCGCGGCCCGATGGGTCGCCGTGTTCCGCGGCCCGAACACGGCGAAGCCGGCGGCCTGAGGTTCAGGCGGTGGCCAGGAGTTCGGCGCGGGCCGGCTCGAAGCGGTTGCATCCGCTGTGGGCCGTGAGTTGGATCGAGAAGTGCGTCAGTTCCGGTTGCATGCAGAGGCCCGCGGCCGCCTCCGCCTCTTCGTGTTCCGCCTGCCACCAGCGGCAACTCAGACAGTGACCACGCTCGTCGTCGTGAAGCACATGCAAGGGAGCCATCGGACATCCTCCAGGGAGATGGGCGAGGATCGTGGAACGATTTGCGAACGGCGGGCCATAGTGACGTGAAAGCGGCCCGCGAGACATCCTGAACGCTAACGGCGGGCGCGGGGCGTGTCAAAAGAAAAACCGTCCGGCCACGCGGGGACGCGACCGGACGGCGGGAGACCGCACCATGCGCGTGGCACGATCATGCAGTCACGCTAACCGCGGGATCGGAGCTGTTCAACAGCTGAGGCGGTTTTTCGGGCGAATTCCGCGTGTAACGAGCTGTAACGGCCGCTGCGATTCCCCCGGTCGCGAGGCGGCACCGTCCACTAAAATGCCCCCATCGCGTCGTCCCACATTGACCGGAGGCCTCATGCGTCGCTTCGTTCCGATTCTTGCCCTCGCGGTGTTCGCCGTCGGGCTCGCGGCCATTCCGAGCTCCGCACTCATGATCGCCATGAAGCCCGCGGGCCAACGGGCGATCACGGCCGATGCCGTCGTGATCGGCAAGGTCACGTCCATCGAGAAGGACATGGTCGAAGCCAAGCCGTTCGTCGGCTCGCCGAACAAGGTCGCGTACAAGGTCGCGGTCGTGAAGATCGAGACGGCGCTGGCCGGGGTGAAGGACGTCACGCACATCAAGGTCGGGTTCATCCCGGCTCCGCCCGCCCCGGTGGATCAGCCCGGCGCCCCGCGGCTCAGCAGCCGCCCGAACCGCGGAATCGAACTCAAGGAAGGCCAGGAGATGGTCTTCTTCCTCGCCAAGCACCCGGACGGCCCCTTCCACATCATGCCGATGATGAGCCCCCCGCTCGACGTGAAAGCCGAGGAAACCAAGAAGGAACTCGAATCGCTGAAGAAGTCCCTCGCCGTGATCGCGGACCCGTTGAAGGCCTTGAAATCCGAGAAGGCCGAAGACCGCGTCTTTGCCGCGTCCGTGATGGCGACGAAGTACCGCTCGTACCCGGACGCGGGCGGCGAAGTGGATCAGACGCCGATCGCGGCCGAGGAGAGCAAGCTGATCCTGAAGGGGATCGCGGAATCGGATTGGACGAAGTTCGACCGCACGGCCTCGAACGGAATGCAGTCCTTCTACATGCTCGGCCTCACGGACAAGGACGGCTGGGTGGCTCCGAAGCCGGTTCGCCCGCAGCCCGGCCAACCCGCCGTGAACTTCAATCAGGTCACGAAGGACGCGTTCGTGAAGTGGCTGGACGGCCCCGGCAAGGACTACGTGATCAAGAAGATCGTGCCGAAGAAGAAGTGATCGGGGACTCGCCGCGGCGTGGCTCGCGCCGCGGCGAGCATCTTCCCGCAATCTTCATGCGAGCGGGAACTCCCGTACGGCATTGCGATTTTCGCGTCGATCCGCACCTGGCCACGTTCCCCGCTTCTCCAATCTCGGCCGGAAGCCACTAAGGTGATGGAGGCGAAATTGCGCCATCCCGACGGAGCCGCTTCGTTCCACGCATGAACTCCGACCCGCAACCTCAGGCAGCGCCCTCCTCGTGGACGGAGGTGATGTTCCTCGGCCTCACGCGATCGGCCGGGATCGGGATTCTCGTTCTCGTCGCCACGCTCGTGGGCGTGCTGTTCTGGGACGCGTGGCCGGCTCTCTCCCGGGCGTCCGAGTACTCGCTTTTCACCAGCAGTCGCTGGATCCCGAAGCCCGCGGGCGGCGGAAGCCCGACCTTCGGCGTGCTGTCGTTCATCTGGGGCACGGCCGCGACTTCGCTGCTCGCGATGCTCATCGCCGTGCCGCTGGGCGTGGGGAGCGCGGCGTACATGTCCGAGATCGCGCCGCCGTGGGTGCGTCGCATCGGTGCCTTCCTCATCGAATTGCTCGCGGCCATCCCGAGCGTCGTGTATGGATTCTGGGGCCTGTTCTTCCTCGCCCCCGTGATTCAGTGGGCGTTCACGGCTTTGGGCGGGCCGAACACCGGCGGCAACGGAATCTTCGCCGCCGCCCTCATCCTCGCCATCATGATCTTGCCGTACATCACGGCCATCAGCTACGACGTGTGCCAGGCCGTGCCGCGTTCCCAGCGAGAAGGATCGCTCGCGCTCGGAGCCACGCGCTGGCAGACGATCTGGCGCGTGGTGCTGCCGTACGCCCGGCCGGGCATCGTCGCGGCGTCGTTCCTCGCCCTCGGCCGGGCTCTCGGCGAGACCATGGCCGTCACCATGCTCGTCGGCAACCAGGCGGAGATTCAACTCTCCCCGTTCGCCCTCGGCGACTCGATCGCCAGCCGCATCGCGAACCAGTTGAACGAGGCGGACAGCCGCGAATTCCGCTCGGCGCTCATCGCTCTGGCCCTCGTGCTGCTTCTCGTGACGGCCGTGTTCAACGTTTCGGCTCGCCTGCTGCTCAAGCGGTTGTCCCGCGGGCCGCAGCCGAAGAAGAAGCCGACCGTCGCCGCGTTCGAGATGCCCGCGACCGCGGACAAGGATCTGCCGCCGCCGATGAAGTTCGATCCGCCGAAGTCCCGCGCCCTGATGTGGAACCGCGTGATGACCGGCGTGCTCGGCGGCTCGCTGCTCGTCACCGTGATCCCACTCTTCCTCATTCTCGGATACATCGCGGTCCGAGGGGCGAAGGCCGTCGAGCCGAGTCTGTTCGCCGAGCGCGGCCGCGCCGCGTTCTCCAACGAACAATTCGAGCAGTACGAGAAGTGGAAGAACGACCAAGGGCCGTATCCGAAGGACGAACTCGGCCGGAACGCGAAGCGAGGCGGGCTCGGGCACGCGATGCTTGGCAGCGCCATGATCGTGGGCGTGGCCACGCTGTTCGCCGTGCCCACGGGCCTGCTCGCGGCCATTTACCTCGCCGAGGCCCGCCGCAGCCGACTCGCCAACGCCATTCGCTTCGTCACGGAGTTGCTCGGCGGCGTGCCGTCCATCGTGATCGGCATCTTCGCGTATTCGTGCTTCGTGTACCCGTTCTGGCTCGGCGGCGTGCCGTGGGGCTTCAACGGGTGGGCCGGGTCGTTCGCCCTCGCCGTGATGATGATCCCGATCATCGTTCGCAGCGCGGAGGAGTCCATGAAGCTCGTGCCGGATTCGATCCGCCAGGCGAGCTATGCCCTCGGCGCGACACGGATGCAGACGACGCTCCGCGTCGTGCTGCCGGCGTCGCTACCGGCGATCGTGACGGGCGTGTTTCTGGCGATTGGCCGGATCGCGGGCGAGACGGCGCCCCTGCTCCTCACCGCGGGCCAGTTCTTCGACTGGCCCACTTCGCCGTCCAATCAGATGCCCTTCCTCCCGGGCTACATCTTCGAGTACTCGCGAAGCCCGTACGAGGATTGGCGCGATCAGGCGTGGGGCGGCGCGCTCGTGCTGCTCGCCGTGGTGATGCTGTTGAACGTCGGCATTCGACTGCTCGCCGGCAAACGCGTGGTCGCGGCGGCACGAGCGGATTGATCTTGGCGAACCCGCAAGTGGGTCGCGAGACGGACTGAACTTCCGCGAATTTCCCGAGCGTCACTTCGTGAAGTCCGAGCGCCTCGACCCGCTTGCCAGTTCGCTGGGCTCACCCGCCGCAGCCGGTTCCTTCACCCACGGCATCGGCCATCACTTGGAGTTGGATCACGCTGCGTTCCTGTTCCTTCTCCAGGTACGCGCGGCCCTTCTTCACGTTCACGTGGTCCCACGGCAATTTCTCGCTCATCGGCCGCTGGCGGCTGCGGTAGAAGTCCACGTCGATGTTCAAGTCGCGGAACGCGGTCCACCAGAGGTCCGCGTTGAAGCACTCCTTCCAGCCGTCCAGGCGAGCGCCGCGTTTCCACGCTTCATAGAGGGCCGGGGCCACGCGGCGGTCGCCGCGGGTGAGGATGCCTTCGAGCAGGCTCGTCTCGATGTCGTGCTGCTTCACCTTCACGTTCTTGTTCCGCTTGCGGCGGTGCAGGTAATCGCCGGCCCAGCGGAAGTACTCGCGGCTCTGCATGCCGTTCCACTGATACGGCGTGTGCGGCTTCGGCACGAAGTTGGACACGCTCGCGATCACCTCCTTGTAACGGCCGCTCACCTGCCGGCCGATGTCGGAGATGGTCTCGGCCATGTCGATGATGCCGTCCAGGTCCACGGTGCGTTCGCCCGGCAGCCCGCAGAGGAAGTACAGCTTCACGTGGCTCATGCCTTCCTTGAACGCCTCGCGGCAGCCTTCGTAAAGATCCTCGTTCTTGATCTTCTTGCGGATCTGTTCGCGCATGTCGTCGCGGGCCACTTCGGGAGCGAGCGTGAGCCCCGCCTTGCGCCAGCCGCTCATGAGTTTCGGCACGCTGCGAAGTTGATGATTCACGCGGAGGCTCGGCAGCGACACGTTCACTCCAAGCGGCATGAACACCTCGTGCATCCGCTTCACGAGTTCTTCGAAGTACGGATAATCGCTGCTCGAAAGCGAGAGCAGGCTGATCTCGTTGGTGCCGGTGTTGCGGTAGCTTTCGAGGGCGGCCTGAACGATGGTCTCGACCGAGCGTACGCGCAGCGGCCGCTTGATCACCGTGCTCTGGCAGAAGCGGCACTGCCATGGGCAGCCGCGCATGATTTCGATCGCGATGCGGTCGTGCGGCGTCTGGATGAACGGCACGACGGGCTTTGTCGGCAGCGGAATCGCGTCCAGATCCTGGTCGATGGTGCACGATTCGATCTGCATGGGAACGTCGGACCGCGTCCGCGTCACGGAGGCGATCGTGCCGTCGGCATGGTAATCGAATTCGTAAAAGGCCGGAGCGTACGCCCACTTCGTGCCGGCGACCAACTCCGCGAGCATGACCATGCGACGGGCGTGGGTGAGGTCGCCGTCGCGGATCGCGGCTTCCTTCAGAGTCATCCATTTGTCCATGACCCACGGCAGGCTTTCTTCGCCGTCGCCGATCACGAACAGGTCCACGAACGGAGCGAGCAACTCCGGGTTCTGGGCTCCCGGCCCGCCGGCGATGATCAGCGGATCGTTCACGCGGCGATCGTCCGAGAAGTGCGGGATGCCGCCGAGGTCCAGCATCGTGAGCAGGTTCGTGTAGCAGACCTCGTATTGGAGCGAGAAGCCGACGAGATCGAACTCGCGGAGCGGCGTGAAGCTTTCCAGCGCGTATAGCGGAAGCCGGTTCTTGCGCAGTTCGGCTTCGAAATCCAGCCACGGGCAGAAGGCGCGCTCGCAGGCCCACTGCGGGTCGCGGTTCATGATCGTGTACAGCACCTGAAAGCCGTGGTGGCTCATGCCGAGCGTGTACGCGTCCGGAAACGCGAGGCAGAGTTTGCCGCGAACCTGGCGATGGTCCTTGGCCACGGAGTGCAGTTCGCCTCCGGCGTACTGCGCCGGAGTCTTCACGCGGGGCAGCACCCGCATCACGGCATCACGAAGCGCGGTATTCAGCACGGTTCACCAATCGGGTTGTCGTCGGGACCCGAGTTGATTGTACCGCGATTCCATCAAATCGGTTCGTCGGCGGGGACAGGAACGACGTCGACGGCGACTTGGACGGAGTGGGCGCCGCCGCCGAGGATCACGCCTTTGAGCGGGCTCACGTCTTCGTAGTCGCGGCCCCATGCGAGCCAGACGTGCCGGTCGCCGGGGACGAGGTCGTTCGTCGGGTCGAGATCGATCCAGCCCGCGTCGCCGCAGAAGAGTCGCACCCAGGCGTGAGTCGCGTCCGCCCCGGTGAGCCGCTCCTGGCCCGGCGGCGTGATCGTCTGCAGGTATCCGCTCACGTACTGGGCCGCGAGCCCGAGCGAACGCAGCATCGCGAGTTGAAGGTGAGCGAAGTCCTGGCACACGCCGCGCTTCTTCTCGAATACCTCGGCCACGGGCGTGGCCAGCGTCGTGGCTTGCGGGTCGTAGGCGAACTCGGCGTGGATCCGCTTCGTGAGGTCGAGCGCGGCTTCGAGGATGGGTCGGTCCGGGGTGAAGGATGCGGCCGCGTGGGCGGCATAGCGATCGTCCAGCGGAACGTACCGCGAGGCGAACGCGAACGGGAGCGCGTCCAGCCAGTCCTTCGAGCGGTTGATCCGCAGCCGATCGCGGACCGACTCCCACGCGTCCGTGGTGGCCGGCAGCGGCCGCGGGTCCACGGCGATGAGATGCTCGACCTTCACCGTCAATTCGCGATGCGGCTCCTGAATCGTGAAGTATTGCACCGGGTTGCCGAAGAAGTCGATGCGTTCCTCGATCACGGCCGGGTCCGGAGTGATGCTGAGGACATGCGGTGCGGCTCGTTGCCAGGCACACTCCCGCGGCGCGAGGTGCGCCACGTTCTGGCACAACGACACGGCCTCGCGGTACGAATACGTCGTGACATGCGAGATGCGGTAGTTCATGAGTGGAAGCGCTTCAGCGAGTACGGTTCGGGCGGCACGTGCGGATCGCGGCCGTCCAGCAGTTCGGCCACGAGTCGCCCCGTCGCCGGGGCCATGCTCAACCCGAGCATGTTGTGCCCGGCCGCGATCATCACGTTGTTCATGATCGGGCTTCGATCGATGATCGGCAGGCTGTCGAAGGTCATGGGCCTCCAGCCGAACCACTCTTCTTGAACGGGCGCAGCTTGCGGTTCACGCAGATAGACCTTCGCGGCCTCGGCGAGCAACGCGAGCCGCGACCGGTTCAGCGACTCGTCGTACCCCGCGAACTCCATCGTGGAACCGATGCGATACCCGGACTGGAACGGCGTGACGGCCACGCGATGCTCCTCGAAGATGAGCGGAATCGCGGGGCAGATCGCGGGCCGCGGCATCGTGATCGAGTACCCCTTCCCCGGTTGAATGGGCACGCGGCAACCGAGTTCGCGGTTCAACTGCGGCGTCCAGGCGCCGGTCGCGACGACGTATCGATCCGCGGCGTACTCTCGATTCGCGACGGCGGCCTTCGCGGCTCCGTTCTCGCGCACGAAGCCGGTCACCTCGCAATTCTCGACGATCTCGACGCCCGCGGCGACGAGCGTGCGGCGAAGCTCGCTCATGAGGCGATCGGGGCGGAGATGCGCGTCGCCGGCGTACCAGTACCCGCCGGCGGAGCCGGGGAGCAGGGCCGGTTCCAAGGCGAGAAGCGAGTCCGCATCGAGGCGCTTCGCTCCCATGTCGAACCGTTCGCGAAGCAGGTCGTCGGTGTGGGCATAGTGGTCGAGGGCGCTTCGCGAGCGGAACACGAAGAGGAGCCCCTTCGATTCCCACTCGCATGCGAGCTTCTCGCTCGCGATCAGTTCGTCGAACAGGGCGCGGGAGGAACGAAGCAGCGCCTGAATGGCCGTGCCCGCGGCGAGCATGTCTCGCTCGTTGCAGCGGCGGCGGAAGCCCCAGAACCAGCCGAGGTTCGCGAGCACGGTGCGGGCGCGCACTTTGAGCGGCGAGTTGCTTTGGAAGAGCGTTTTCAGGGTGGACCAGACCGCACCGGGACCGGCGAACGGGAGGACGTGGCTGGGGCAGACGTAGCCGCAGTTCGCGTGCGAACAACCGCGGCCGAACGCGCCGCGGTCCAGAATGGTGACGGAATGACCGGCACGGCGGAGGAAGAGGGCACAGCACGCGCCCACCACTCCACCGCCAACGACGACGACGGACGACATCAGGGCCTCACGGGGTGCAAGATTCCGTCCACAGTCTTAGCGCGGGCTCACGTGCCGTGTTCCCACGAGGTGCTGTACTTCTTCTGGTCCGCCGTCATGGTGTCGATGGTGATTCCCATGCTGGCGAGCTTGGCGGTGGCGATGTACTCTTCGATCGCTCCGGGCACCTTGATCACGGCGTTGGGCAGCTTGCCTTTCTGCTGCACGCAGTATTCCGTGGCGAGGGCCTGCGTGGCGAAGCTCATGTCCATCACGCTGGCGGGGTGGCCTTCGGCCGCGGCGAGGTTCACGAGCCGGCCGCTGCCGATCACGTAGATCTTCTTGCCGCTCTTGAGTTCGTATTCGTCCACTTCGTGGCGCACGTCCGGCGTGTGCTTCGCGGTGAGCCCCTTCAGCGCCACGAGATCGAGTTCCACGTCGAAGTGGCCGCTGTTGCAGACCATGGCCCCGCACTTCATCGCTTCGAAGTGTTCCTTCGCGATGATGTGCTTGTTCCCGGTCACGGTGATGAAGAGATCGCCGACCTTGGCGGCCTCGGCCATCGGCATCACGGCGAAGCCGTCCATCGCGGCTTCGAGCGCCGCCACCGAGTTCACCTCGGTCACGATCACCTGGGCTCCGAGGCCGCGAACGCGGCTCGCCACGCCCTTGCCGCACCAGCCGTACCCGCTCACCACGACCTTCTTTCCGGCCACGAGCATGTTCGTGGCGCGGATCACGCCGTCGATCGTGCTCTGGCCCGTGCCGTAGCGGTTGTCGAACATGTGCTTCGTGTCCGCGTCGTTCACCGCGATCACGGGGAACTGGAGAACGCCGTCCTTCTCCATGGCGCGGAGCCGGATCACGCCGGTCGTCGTCTCTTCCATCGAGCCGATCACGTCCTTGAACTTCGTCTTGAGGTTGGCCGGCGGGATCTTTTTGGCCCACTCCTGCACCTTCGGATGCACTTCCGAGATGCGGTTGAGGGCGACGAAGATCATGGCGGAGACGAGATCGGCCCCGTCGTCCATGGTCACGTGCGGTTCGTGCTCGAGGGCCGCCGCGACGTGCTTGTAGTAGCTGTCCCCGTCTTCGCCGTGGATCGCGCACACGGTGATGCCGAAATCGCGGACGAGGCTGGCGGCCACGTCGTCTTGGGTGGAGAGCGGGTTGGACGCGATGAGCACCAGATCGGCGCCGCCGGCCTGGAGCGTGCGCGCGAGGTTGGCCGTTTCCGCCGTCACGTGCAGGCACGCGGACATGCGCAGGCCCTTGAGCGGCTTGTCCTTCTCGAACCGGGCGCGGATCGCCGTCAGCACCGGCATGTCGTGGTCGGCCCAGAGGATGCGCTTCTTGCCGAGGTCGGCGAGTTCGGGCTTGGCGATGTCGCTGGCGATCGAGGCGGCCATGCGGAGTCCTTCACGTGAGGAATGGGTCAAACCGTCATGGTATGAACCGATCCCACGTGCGGCTTCGAGCGGGGCGAAGGGCGGCGCTTCAGACGGGATACCCGAGGCGGTCGAGGGGCAGGCCGTAGGCTTGGACGAGCCGACGGATGCCGGGAGCGGCGCGATCCTGGATGTCCCGAAGGATGTCGTCCGGGATCTCCAATTCGGCGCGGGCATCGTCGCCGTCCGAGGCGGGCGGCGGAGCCGATCGCCGTGCCGCGATCGCTTCCGCGAGGCGATCCTCGGCCACCGTCATGCGGACATTGCGAGGTTGCTGAAACCTCGTCACGTCGTCCGGAGTCAACTCCACGCCCATGAATCGGCACAGGCGGCCGAGGTACTTCTCCGGGCCGTCCCGCTTCAGTTCCTCGAGAGGCAGCAGCAGCAGATTCTCCCGACCGAACAACTCGGCGTAGCGGTCGATCGCCGGAGCGTAGTTGAGGTTCGAGAGATGCCAGCACACTTCCTGCGAGCGGAGCCCGTCCCACCATTCGCGGAACGGCGGCATCGGCATCTTCGCGAGGTGGGCGTAGTTGCGTTTCAGATTGAAGTACATCGAGGAGACGTACTCTCGAGGATGGCGAAACGTGAAGACGATCCGGGCACGCGGGAAGAATCGTTTCAACCGCATGGCCACCGTTTCGACCGGCAGCAATCGCGGCGCGTAATACACCTCGCAGCAATCCGTGATCGTTTCATCCGAGACCACGATGGGGCGGCCGCGTCGCTCCTCCGCGAGGTACAGTTCCTCCCGCCCGAGGCGGATCAGGCCCTCGACATCGAGGCGACAGTCGTCGTGGTACTTCAAATAGGAGAAGAATCCGCCCGCGGAGCCATACGGCGTACCGGGATAAAAGATGTCCGAACGGTGGGCGAAGAATGCGGTTTGAAGCGAGGTGGTGGCCGAGTGCCCGAAGCCGACATGCAGAACGACGCGATCCGCCTTCGTGCCGCCCGCCGCCGTGCACCAGTCGTCGGATCGTGGCTCCACACCCGCAAGTCGGACCTTCGCGAACGAGAGCATCGAACGCATGAGCCGCATCGGGAAACGCCCTCGAGGTTGATCGACTTTATCGACCGTACCGGGGCCGAACATGAATTTGTTTCCGTTTCCGCGGTTTTGATTCAAGTTCGCGAGCGGCCTCGGCTGCGCCTATGGTTTTTGGCGAAGCCCAATTTGGGGTGGCACCGGCTTCCAGCCGGCGCTCCTTCCGAGGGTGGCTGACTTTGAAGGAAGTTGCCCCCGACAGGAGCCCCGGCTGGAAGCCGGGGCCACACACCGGCTCGAAGCCGGGGCCACCCAAGAGCGGCTCCGCCGCCAAGATTCGTCGGCTTGTCGGCACACGCGACTCCGATTGGTCTGGCGTCCGCCGCGGGGCACGCTATGGTCCGCTCGCCCGTAGCTGGGGGGTGAGCGGTGGGGGCGCGCGTTCGTCGATTGATCGTCGTGGTGGCCGCGATGTCGTTCGCGGGGTCGGGCCGCGCCGCGGACGCGGAGCAGGCTCCGCCCGGAACGCCGCGCTACGACCTCCACGTCGAGTTCGACCAACCGCATCACCGCATCCACGTTCGCGAAACGGTGAGGTGGACGAACCGCACGTCCAAGCCGCTGAACGAACTCGTCTTCAACTTCTACCCGCACTACCGCGTGCCGGCGGGCGACTATTTCTATCTGGCCAAGATGCTCGAGCTGATGCGGATGCAGCCGTCGCTCGGCATCGATCGCCATGGCCGGCACGGCATCGTGAATGAAGCCCGGCTCCGCTCCGCGGGCGGCAAGAAACACGACAAGCCGCTCGCCTACGAGTTCGAGAACGAGAACCCGACGGCCTTGCGCTTCCCGCTGCCGGAGCCACTCGCGCCGGGAGCCGCGGTCGAAGTCGAGATCGATTTCACGCTGCATCTTCCGAACAAGCAGGGCCGCTGGGGTTGGTGGGACGGCGTGACCTTCGCCACGAACGCGATCCCACTGATGGCCGTGGCGGACGACGCGGGCTGGCATCCGACGCCGTTCGTGCCGTGGGCCCAACCGTGGTTCAGCGAGCCCGGCGTCTTCACCGCGACCTTCGACCTGCCCGAAAACGAGATCCTCGTTCAACCCGCGAAAGTGAAGAGCGAGACGATCCTGCCGCAGGGCATCAAGCGCATCGAGACGCGGCCCTTCCTCGGCCGCGATTATTCGTTTCTCAGCAGCGCTCGGTACAAGGAATTCCTCAGCGAGGCGAAGTTGCCGGACGGCCGCGCCGTGCCATTAAAGTGCGTCGCGTTCCCCGAACACGAACACTACGCGACCGAGATGCTGAAGATCGTCGCGGAAGCGATCCCGGTTTACTCGGACTGGTTTGGCCCGTTTCCGCACGAGCAGTTCACGCTGGTCGAATCGTACTTCGGATGGAATGGGAACGAGTGCAGCGGGCTTGTGATGATCGACGAGCGCGTCTTCGGGATGCCGCACCTCGCGAAGAGCTACGCGGAATACCTCGTGAGCCACGAGACGTGCCACCAGTGGTGGTACGACCTGATCGGCACGAACGGGTACGCCGAGCCATTCATCGACGAGGGCGCCGCGGCGTACTTCACGCATCGATTGTTGGACAAGAAGCACGGCAAGAACAACACGCTGTTCCAGTGGCCACGCGGGCTCGGCTGGCTGCCCAACGTGCAACGCGAAGATTACCGCTGGGGCTCGATGTACGCCGCGATCCGCAACGAGCAGATGCACCCCGCGGCTCAAGACCTGCCCGGCTACCGCAGCGTGTACGGGCTCTTCACCGGAGCCTACGACCGCGGGTCGAAGGCGTACGGCATGATCGAAGACCGCCTCGGCGAGGCGGCGTTTCTTGACTTCATCCGCGGCCTCACCGCGAAGTACGGCTGGAAGACGCTCCGCGCCGCGGACCTCAAACGCGAACTGGACGAATACACCGGCCGCGACTGGACCGAGTTCTTCGACAAGTGGGTGTACGGCAAGGGCGTCAGCGATTGGGAAGTGAAGGACGTCAAAGTCGATCGCGTGTTCCTCGGGCGAGCGATGTGGTCCACGGCGCGCGACCCCGACCCGCGCCGCGAAGTGTCCGTCACGTTGAAGCAGAATCGAGACCTCGACGAACGAACCGTGCTCGGCCTTCGACTAAAAGGGCAACAGGGGTTCCCGATCCGCATCCCGATCGATCCGAGCGGCCCCTCGCAGTTGAAGATGCAACTCTCGGCGAACCCGAACGACAAAGAAGCGGACATCCGCATCGACCCACGCAAAGACGGCACGATTCAAGTGTCGTTCATCGTGCCGGACGAAGTCGAACAAGTCGCGGTGGATCCGGACGGCGTGCTGCTCGACGCGAACCCCGGCAACAACGTGTGGAAGACGGAGCCGCGCTTCCGGCTCACGCCGCTCTGCACCATGCTCGACGAAACGGACCTGACCTCGGCCCAGGATCGGTGGAACTTCACCGCGGGGCCGTGGATGTGGGGGGCGAGCTACGCGGACCCGTGGTACACGCGTTCCACGATGATCGGCCTGCGGGCCGGAGCGAACCGCCCGCAAGGGTTCATCGGCGGCGGCTACGCGGCGTACCGAACGGACTTCCGCGACATGGTGATGGGCGTGGACGGTCGCTGGCGCGGCAACCTCACCGAGACCGGCTTCAACTACGAACGCCGCATCGCCGGCCCCTGGGGGAACCAGGACGGGTCGAGCGGCCCGCAGCGAGCCAGCGTGTACCACCGCTGGATCATACAGCAATCCGCGAGCCTGTACCTCGCCCCGATGGTGTACCACGAAACGTTCGCGAGCTATCAGGACAACTTCCTGCCGATCGCGAGAACGGAGACGCCCGGCGCCGTGCGTTGGGACGACGCCTGGAACTGGGGCTGGCACTTCCGCGCGAACCTGTACACGCCGTATTGGGATCCCGAGTGCGGCGTCTGGGTCGACGCGATGGCCGCGGTCGGGCAGACGAGAATGCCCGATTGGAAGAACTCGGGGCAGTTCCGGGTCGAACTCGCGGGCGTACACCGGCTCCCGTTCTGCGGTCCACTCGGGAACGTGCGCGCCGCGATGCGAGTCGTCGGCATGGGAGCGTTGCCCGATCAGGGTCAGTTCTTCGCCCTCGGCGGCGGCACGCTCTTCCGCGGCTACGACCTCGCCGAACGGCAAGGCAGTTCGCTCTGGGTCGGGAACTTCGAACTGCGAGCGCCCCTCGTTCGCGAGGTGCAGTGGGACGCGCTCGATCATACGATCGGGGCCCGCAACGCGTGGCTGGCCGCCTTCTACGACGTGGGCGAGGTATACGCGAACGGCCGCACCGTCGGCGGGAACGTCGTCCACGCGCTCGGCGGCGGCCTCCGCGTGGATGTCGCCGTGTTCAGCTTCATCGAACGCGCCACGCTCCGATTCGACGTCGCCAAGACGATCAACGACAACACCCCATTCCAGTTCTGGTTCGGCGTGCAGCACGCGTTCTGAGAGGTGAACCCGCAAGCGGGTCGCACGATGAACGCATTCTCGCGGCGTGTCGGGAGACCTTATTTCTCAATGGTCAGGCTTGTGCCGTCGCGGCGCGTGAGCCGCCAGCCGGTGGCCATGCGTTCGAGTTTCGAGATGGGGTAACTCTTCATCAGGTCGAGCGAACGGATCACGAGGTCGTCCGGCCATGATTCCCCGGCGCTGACCGCGGGAACCGGCACGACGTTGACCAATTCGGCGACATCCGCCGGGGGAAGCGATTCCGGCAGCAAAATGCCCTGAGGATCGACCAACCGCACGGCTCCGCCTTCGACCGGCACGGCGAGCGCGGGCGTGCGGTACGTCAGCTTCACCCGCACGATCGTGCCCGGTTCGACGATCACGTCTTCGACGTGTTCCACCCAGGGATGTCGGGCGAAGGCCGCGGCGAGCTTGGTACGGTCGGATTCGTCCAGCGGGTGGAACGTCTCGGGAAACCCAGAAAGGTAGCGAACCTCGTTCAGGAACGCGGCGCGGTCCAGGCCGCGCGGCGGATCGCACTTCACCTCGGCAAACGCGACTCGATAGCGGCCGTGCTGCCCGATCCGACGCAGGGCTTCGCCGCCGATCAGGTTCACGACCAGCACGATCGCGAAGACGGCGGCAAGGGTGCCGAAGACCCGGAGCGCCGGCCGCCAACGCGGTCGCATCGTTTTCGGAGGTGGTGCCTTCTTCGCCATCGGAGGGGATGATACCGCGAACCGCCGGCTCGCGTGAAGCGGAAGTGCGGCTCGGGTGTGACTATGGATGTTGGCGAAGCCCAATTTGGTGGGCGGCCGACATCGAAGGAAGTTGCCCCGAGAGGAGCCCCGGCTGGGAGCCGGGGCCACACACCGGCTAGAAGCCGGGGCCACCCAAGAGCGGCTCCGGGGCCACAGACCGGCTAGAAGCCGGCACCACCCAAGAGCGGCTCCGCCGCCAAATCTGGCGGCACAGAAAAGCGGCTCCGCGCATGAAGACGCCCACGGAGTTCGTCCGTGGGCGTGGGGTTCACGCGAGGCGGATCACTTCTTCTTCTCGTCCTTCTTCGGGATGTCCGCCAGTTCCTCACGGACCGGGGCGTAGTGGCTGAACTCCATCGAGAAGCTGGCCTGGCCCTTGGTGGCGCTGCGAAGGTCGCTGGTGTAGCCGAAGAGGTTGGCCAGCGGGATCTTCGCCATCACCTGAGCGACGCCCAGATCTTCGCTCGTCTCTTCGATGATGCCGCGCTTGCTGCTGATGTTGCCGGAGATCTGGCCCTGATACTCCTTGGGCGAGACGACCACGACCTTCATGATCGGCTCGAGCAACTGGATGCCCGCGCGGCCTTCGGCGTCGCGGAAGGCTTCCAGGGCACAGAGGTAGAACGCGTCCTGCGACGAGTCGACGTCGTGATACTTGCCGAAGTGGAGTTCAAACTCGAGGTCGACAAACGGGAACGGGAACTTGTACCCCTTCTTCGCCGCTTCGCGGAGGCCTTCCTCCACGCTCGGGATGTACTCCTTCGGAATCGAGCCCTGCGAAATCGCGTTCGTGAAGAACACATTGTTCGGGTCGGGCTTGATCTTCGGATCGTTCAGCGCTTCGATCTCGGCAACCTTCTCCGCGACCTGCTCGGGGCTCAGCGGGTTGTAGCGGACGTTGATGACGGCGTACTTGCCGCGGCCGCCCGTTTGCTTCTTGAACTGGTACTCGAGGTCCACGTTGCGGGCGAAGGACTGCCGGTACGCGACGCGCGGCTTGCCGAGCTTGATCTTCTCGGTGTCTTCCTGCGGCACGCCGATGGCGCGCTTCAACTTCTCGATCGAAATCTCGAGGTGGAGTTCGCCCATCCCGGAGATGATCGTGTCCTTGGTCTCTTCGTCCGTGTGCGTCTTCAGAGTGGGGTCGTCGCGCACGAGGCGGTTGAGGGCCTCGCCCACCTTGCCGGCGTCGAGGGTCTTGGCGAAGGTGAGGGCCTGCGCGATGACGGGCTTCGGGAACTGAATCGCTTCCAGCGCCACGGGCTGATCCGGATCGCTGAGCGTGTTCCCGGTGTACGTGTCGGCGAGGCCCATGGCGGCGACGATCTCGCCCGGGCCGGCCTTCTCGAGGTTGATTCGCTTGTCGCCCATCATGCGGTAGAAGCGGGCGATGCGTTCCTTCTTGCCGGTGGTCGTGTTCTGGTACACTTCGCCGGGCTTGAGTTCGCCGGAGTACACGCGAATGTACACGAGGTCGCCTTGCGGTTCGGCGACGGTCTTGAACGCCAAAGCGCTCATCGGCTCGCTCGCGTCCGGCTTGCGGAGAGCGGGTTCCTTCGTCTTCGGGTGAAGTCCCGTGACCGGCGGCTTGTCCAGGGGCGTGGGCAGGCAATCGACCACGAGGTCGAGCAGGTGCTGCACCCCGTGGAACATTTTGCTGCTGCCGCAGTGCACGGGGGTGAAGGTGTTGTCGAGCGTGCCCTTGCGGAGGGCCGTGCGAATCAATTCCGGCGGGACGTCCTTGCCGTCCAGCACCAGTTCCATGATTTCGTCGCTGGCGGCGGAGACGCCGTCGAGCATCTCCGCGCGGCGCTTCTGCGCCTCGGCCAAGTACTTCTCCGGCACCGGCACGGTGAAGAACTTGCGGTGCGTTTTGTCCGTCGTGTCGCGGGTGATCAGTTCCATCCGGATCAAGTCGATGATCCCCTCGAGGGCGTCGTCCTGGCCCGCGGGAATGGTGACGACGACCGGATTCGCGTGGAGCTTCGTCTTCATTTGCTCGACGCAGGCCCAGAAGTTGGCGCCCATGCGGTCCAACTTGTTGACGTAGGCCAAGCGGGGGACCTTGTACTTGGTCGCTTGCCGCCACACGGTTTCACTCTGAACTTCGACGCCGCCCTTGGCGCAGAAAACGCCGACGGCGCCGTCGAGAACGCGAAGCGAACGCTCGACCTCGGCGGTGAAGTCGACGTGGCCGGGAGTGTCGATGATGTTGATCTGAATGTCGTTGCCCGCCCGGTCGGCCCAGTCGATGGACACGGCCGCGGAGTTGATCGTGATGCCCTTTTGGCGTTCGAGCGGGTCGAAGTCCGTGGTGGTGTCGCCGTCGTCCACGTCGCCGACTTTGTGCTTGGTGCCGCTGTAGTAGAGGATGCGCTCGGTGGTCGTGGTTTTGCCCGCGTCCACGTGGGCCATGATTCCGATGTTGCGAAGTTTGTCGAGCATCTTCGTTCGATCCGCCCGGCAGTGAGCCGGGGATAGAGAAAAGGATCACCGTCCCGACTGTCGGGCGGCGGAGCGGACCCAGCTACTATGAGAGGGTTTCGGGGGTCGCCCAGGTTCAAGGTGGCGACGGTCGTTCGGGCGGTACCGATCCGGTCTCAGGTATGTTAGGGACGGTCGGTTTCGCGTCCAGTGCGGCGGGGGCGTCGAAAGTCTCAGCCGGCCCCACCCCGTCCCTGAGGCGAAGCCGGCTGAGAAAGCCCCGGGCATCCGATGCCGGGCCGACACGTTCGGGCTCGAACAGGCGACTCGCGACGGGAGGGGGTACGCGGCCCGCCCCCGGGTGCCCTCTTGGCGTTTCCCCGTGCGCTTCATGCGGCGGGTGCGAGTAAGGCGCTGTCGAACCCGACTCCGTGCTTCAAACGTCCGCGGACCTCGGCTCGCCTCGGAGCCAGGCGGTGCGGATCGGTGTTCGGGGATAGCAGTAACCGGATGGCGGCCGTGGAGAGGAGGAGGGCCGCCGGGCAGTCAGCGCCGAATCGGGCGCACGAACTCGGACGGGACGGGAATGTGAATCGTGATCGCGCGGGCACGCGTGGTCATCGTCGATCCTCCTGAACAACCCCGGCAGGGTTGGAAGCAGGTTACCGGTCTCGAAGTCGGAGTCAACCGTTTTCAAAGTGACAGGGGTGTGTCACTGCGAGTGGTTCCGAATGTATTGGATATGCGGAGTTTACGGCCGGCACGAGGCCCGGGAAGGGGCAATTTCTGAGCTGGAAGGGAGACCAACTCAGCTCCAAGACCGGCCTATCATCAGCTCGCAGGCGATTGTCGAGAAACGACTTAGAGCCGCTGGCGAGCTGCGCAAGCGGCACAATCTCAGAATTCTGGATGAGCTCGGAAAAAAATCCACGTCACAGCCGATTCCACAGCGCCACCTCTAGCCTAACTCAAGATATTAGTCTAAGCTAATTAAACTGTTCGCCTCAACTATCCTCACGCGCATTGGTTCGCCACCATGGCTCGCTCATGCTTCCGCAACGCCTTCACGCTTATCGAACTGCTTGTCGTGATCGCCGTGATCGCCTCGCTCATTGGCTTGCTCCTGCCTGCGGTCCAAAAGGTCCGCGAGGCCGCAGCCCGGACCCAGAGCATGAACAACCTCAAGCAGATCGGGCTCGCGTTCCAGAACTACCATGGGGCCGAACAGCATTTCCCTGCGGGATACCTGTCGAACTCCACCGGCGGCGGCGTCAACGCTCAGACGCTGGACGGCCCGAACGGATGGGGTTGGGGCGCGATGTTGCTGCCTCACCTCGAGCAGGACGCCTTGTACCGGCAGCTTCGGCTCGATCTCCCCGCCTGGGACTCGATCAACTCGGCGGCCACGCGGTCTTCGCCGAAAGTCTTCATCAATCCGGCCGCGCCCAACAACACGCCGACGATGACGGTCCGAACGGGTGGCGGGTCCGCCTTGGCCGAGTGGGGCCGCTCGCATTACGTCGGCAACGCGGGCCAGGATGAAGCGTGGGGCTACGACGCGCCGCTCAATACCGACTCGCACTGGCGGCAAGTTTCAACCGGGCCCTTGTACCGCAACTCCCGCGTGCGAATCGCGGACGTCTCGGACGGGCTCAGCGCCACGGTTTTCGTCGGCGAGCACACCACGATCAGCGACAAAACATGGGTCGGCGTTCATCCCGGCGCCATGAGTTGCCCCATCGACCCGACGCGGCATCCATTTTCCGAGTGCGACCGCGCCGCCACCCTCGTGCTCTGCCACAGCGGCCCCGCGGCCGACGAACCCGGCATCATCCATCCGCCGAGTTTCCCCACGTGCCACGTCTGCCAGATGTACGCGCCGTGGGGCGCGGGCGGCGGCAATGTCCTCTTCGGCGACGGCGGGGTCCGCTTCATCTCCGTGAACGTCAACCTCAACACGTGGGCCGCGCTCACGAGCATGAATCTGGGGGATGTGCCCGGTGACCACTGACTCTGAAGGGCGATCGCTCCCACGATGGATCTTCGTGGTCCTCGGCGTGCTCGGGCTGGCGTTGGCGATCGTGTGGTGGCCTGGGTGCCGCCAATATCCGCCCGTGCGCAGCCGGGAGAGCCTCGATCTGATCAAGCTGGTCTATACGGCCTGCAACACGAAGGACGCGGCACGCCTGGCCCGCGCCGAGCGGGACGTGGAGAAGCTCCGAGGCGAAGGCAAACTCTCCAAAGCCGAAGACGAAGTCTTCACGAAGATCATCGAACTGGGCAAGAACGGCGAGTGGGCCGAAGCCGAGAAACGGGCATTCCGATTCGCTCAGGATCAGATCGGCGCCGGCGGCTCCGAGAAGGACTGATCACTTCGCCTCGATCATGTGCTTGGCTCGCGATTGGAGCGACTTCGCATGCGCCGAGCGAGCCGGGAGCGTGGCGGCTTCGTCCTGCTCCAGGAACGCATTCCACGCGGTGGCCGCCTCCTTCCACGCGTCCGATCCCGAGTTGCGGGACACGCTTCGCTCCGCCTCTTCGTGTTTCGCGAGGGCGAGCAGGTACGCGGATTCGCTGCGGCCGATGGACGCCGTTCCGCGATCGATCAGCACGCGGGAGATCCCTTCCGTCGTCTTCCAGAACTCCTCCATCTTCGCTTTCGCGTCCGCCACTTCGGAGTTGGAGTCCGGCAGCGGCGTGGTCTGATTCGGATCCGGATAACGGGCTCGCGTCAGGTTCTCGTGCATGGCGTTGGCCGTCTCCTGCCACTGATTCAGTTCGCCGGGCGCGACGCTCCGGATGCGTTCGAGCCCGCGGACGAACGCCTGCTGTTTCTGCGTGAGGTCGCGGGCCGCATCCTGGAATTGCCCGCGTTGGATCCGCTCGCGCGGAGTCGGCGGAGCGAAGAACGCCGACGAATACACTCCCCGAATCCCCATCTGCAGACGCTCGGCCACCGCCGGGCTCAACTCCGCCGGCAACTCCGTGAGCGAGGCCGGAACCAGTGAGCGGAAGTAGAGCGTGTGCGGCCGATGTTGAAGTTCGGAACGATCCAGCCCGCCTTCCTCGGTCGGAAGGAACGCCGAGAGAAGACGCGTGTACGAGAACCGATCCTCCGGGTGGTTCCAGAACCTGGCTTCGGGCGGAAAGCGTTTCTTCATGGCCTCGGCGTCTACGGCCAACTTCACGCCCGTGTCCGCGGCGATCTTCGATTCGAGCAGGGCGAGTCGCGGCGCGAGCGCACTCAGGGGAACGGCCAAGGCGATTGAGGAGCCGGACACGTCGTCCGGCTTCAGCTTCCAATTCGCGGGGTTGGCCTTGATCTGGGCAAGGGTCGCGACCCCTTTGCCGTCCGAGGCCGGGAACGGTTCGCCGCTCCACGGATTGAACAGGATGATGTCCGAATCGATGCGGGCGCCGACGGCCCAGAACGGCCCGCGGGTCACGATCGATTTGCGACCGTCGGTGCGGAACGTTCCGAGGCTCGCGTCGCCGACGAGGCAGCCGTCGATCCCCATCTGCTGCAGGATCGCGAGGAAGACGTAGGCGCGTTCGAGGCCCGAGCCATATCCGCGACCGAGGGTGAAGGTCGGGGCCACCGCCGGGATATACCCCGCGGGATCGACCTCCCACGGCTGCAAATACACCTGGCGGCACACCCACGCGAATGCGAGGCGAGTCAGTTCACGAGGCGGCAGCCCGGAGGGATCGAGCGAACGGGCCGCGTCGCGGAAGTAGAAGCACTCGGCGAGGTACGCCGGATCGAGGGCGGTGAAGGCGGCGGGCCGAATCTCGGAAAGGTCGGTCGTCGAAAGCGGAACCAGCGCCGCCAGCGCCTTTTCGGCCTCCGGCGAAAGGCCCGGCACCGGCGGAAGGTCGGTTCGCTCCGTGAGTTCGTTGTTGAGTTGGCCCAGCGCCGTCCGGCACGTCGCGAGATCGGTCTCCTTGCGAAGTCGCGACGCGACGTTCTCCCATGGCTCGACTTTGCGACCGATTCCCTTCGCGGGGTCGTCCGTGGTTCCGGCGCGTGGCCCGCATCCGGCGAGAACGAGAATCAGCGCGACGGCCGGGATGCGTTTCATGCGGGGCTCGTGGAGGTCAGGGCGTCGCGAATACGGAGGCACGTGCGAATCAGGTCCGGGAGCTCGTCCAGCGGGATCGCGTTCGGTCCGTCGCTCTTGGCTTCGTCCGGCCGCGGGTGGGTTTCGAGGAACACGCCGTCGCAGCCGGCGGCGATCGCGGCGCGGGCCAGCGTCGGGATCATCTCGCGGATCCCGCCCGTGCGGTCCCCGAGGGCCCCCGGTTTCTGTACGCTGTGAGTCGCGTCGAAGATCGCCGGGGCTCCGGTTTCCTGCATCCAAGGGATGGCCCGCATGTCGTTCACGAGCATGCCGTAGCCGAAGGTGCTGCCGCGTTCCGTGAGCAGGACGCGGCGATTCCCGATCTCGGCGAACTTCGCGACCACGTTCTTCATGTCCCACGGGGCCATGAACTGACCCTTCTTCACGTTCACGACGCGGCCCGTGGCCCCGCACGCTTCGAGAAGGTCGGTCTGGCGGGCGAGGAACGCCGGAACCTGGAGAATCTCGCAGACTTCGGCCGCGACCGCCGCCTGATGGCATTCGTGGATGTCGGTGGTGACGGGGAAGCCCGTGGCCCGTTTCACGGCGTCCAGCGTCTTCAGGCCTTCGTGCAGCCCCGGCCCGCGGAACGACTTTCCCGAGGTGCGGTTGGCCTTGTCGAAGGACGCCTTGAAGACGATGGGAAGCTTCAACGAGTCGGAATACTCGCGGAGCCGTTCGGCGATGCGCATCGTAAGGTCGTGCGATTCGATCACGCACGGCCCGCAGATCCACAGGAGCGGAGCGCCGCCGCCGACGCGATAGGAGCCGACCTCAACCGGTTGAACGGGCATGGCGCCTTCCTGGCTTGGGGTGCGGGAATTGTAGTCGGGCGAAGCCGCAAGCGGCCGCGAGACTCATGGACCAATTGCAAATCCTTGGCGAGTCGAGAGCCGGGGTTCGTCGTGCGACCCGCTTGCGGGTTCGGCTCACGGGAGTGGAATGTCCCGTAGTTCGAAGGGCACGGCGAACTCGAGCGGCGGGCTGGGGGCCTCGTATGTCAGCTTCCAACCTTTGGCAGCCGGGTTCACGAGGCCTCGCTTCGCGTCTTCCTTGAACCGGTACACCGTCACCACCCGCGATTCCTGCGTGAGAACTTCCGAGTCGTCCGGAGTGAAGCTCGCCTTGTTCGGCGACACAAGCCGCAGCTTGTTCTCGTGCGTCCACGATTCGAAACTCTCGAACCTCGGCAAGTTCGGCGGGTAGTTTAACTCGATGCGGAACTCCCACGTCTGTTCGTCCTTCTCGACGGACTTGAGCGTGGCCTCGACCTTCTCCTTCGCCGCAGCGGTCAGTGCGGTTTTCCCCTTGGTCAGGTCGTCGAACTCGAACGCGAGCATGGTCGCGCTCGCTGTCACGGTGAACTGCCCTTCGAGGCGTGCGATCTTCTTCGACTCGCGGGTGATGCCGCCGAGCCGCACCGTGCTGGAGTGCAGGCAACCCGTGGGTTGGCTCCGCGAGCCGGCGGAACCGGGGGCGAGAACGACGCCGTGGTCGTCGGTCGCTTTTGTGATTTTGGGCGACGAGTCGAGGCGGAATACGGGGAATCGCGGCTCCCAGTGAACGTCCAGGTGCACGTCGTGGCTCGCGGCGCCCGCGTCCAGTAGGAAGCGGCCGACTACCTGCCGAACGACCACGCGAAACGCCCCGTGAACGGACGACACCTCGTAGGCCTTGCCCCGTGGTTCGAGCGCGATCTTGCGGCCGCGGTCGCCCAGCACGATCCGCTGGCCCGTCTGGCTGGCGATCATTTCGAGCGCGAACCAGTACGGCTTCGCGTTGAAGAGCCCGTCGCAGGTTTGGCCCGCGGCTTCGGCGGGAATGGTGAACGGGAACCCGGCGCGGCCCACGGCCGGGGCCACCTTGCCGAGCGTCGAATTGGGCATCTCGAGCGTCACCGTTCGCGGAGGAATCGCGAACGTCTCCTCGTCGTCGTCCGCGGCGAGCGCGGGAACGAAGGCGAGGAGCAGAAGCGGGGTGAATCGCATGGCGGGTTCCGCGGAAGGTTCGATGCCTTCAGCGTACCGCGCTTCGCTCAGCCGACGAAGGGCTTCATCTCATCCGCGGTGATCGGGCGGTCGAAGTGGGCCCCCATCCAGTAGTCGCCGGTCTCGAGTTGCTTCACATGAACGACGTGCATGTCCACGGGGAGCGGGTGGCGGCCGCGGATCGTTTCGAGCACGCCGTGGATCCCAGAGCCGGGCTTCAACGGCTTCGGCACCAACATGCTCACGCCGGACGACGAGATGTTCCACACCAGCGCCGTGGACGGGGTTTCCGGTTCGATGTCCAGCCGGCAGACGGTCCCGACGGCGGGATGGCGATGAGCGATGCGACGATCGGCTGCGGGAGCGGCGACCGCGACGGGAGCCGGGGCGGGGGCGGCAATCATGGTGGTCCTCGTGGAGCGGGTGGGGAAGGACACTCTTTCGTAGATCACGTTCCGCCCGCAGGCGCGGAATAATCCGCGCCACACGAGAAATTGTTGCGACCGGCCTCGGAATTGGTGCGACGCGCGAGTGGGACTTGCCGTTTGACCGTGGCTCGCTCCACGGTATAAGATGCCATGATGAGGCCCGGCTCGTTCCGATCACTGGCGTGCGTGCTGCTCGCGGTTGCGACCGCGATGGGTTCGTTGCCTGCGCTCGGTCGGGCGTGTGCCTGTCCGGCTCCGAACTCGTTGCTTCGCTCGATCCCGGCCGCTCCTGTTCCCGCTTCGTGTTGCGGAACCGGGGCCTGTTGCTCCGGCAACGCGTGCTGCGAACCCGCGAAGCCCATCGAATCGCGATCCTGCGCGTGTTCCGATTGCCAGTGCGAGACTCCGGCGCCGGCGAAGCCCGATACCGCTCCGCCACCCGCTCCGGTGGACACGACCGCACTCGAGTTCGCGTCCGCCCCGCCGGTCCCGGCGGTTCTCCTCGCGCTTCCCGCCGACGCGATCGTTCGCGTCGGCGAAGCATCGTTCGCCCCGCCTCCCACCGATCTCGTGATTCTGCTCGAACGACTCACCTGCTAGCCACCTCCGCCTCCGAAGACGCGACTGCGCGCCGAGACAACCCGTTTGTCGAATTCGATTCAACTTTTCACCCGTGTTTTCGGAGCATTCCCATGTTTCGTGCGATGATCATCGTGGCCGCCGTGTCGGCCGGGGCGTGGACCGCGGGCAGCCAGGCGAACAGCCGCCAGTCGTGCTGTGCCCCCGGCGCCGACTGCTGCCTCCTCGCCGAGTGCTGCTTCCCCGGTTCGGACTGCTGCTACACCGGTTCGGACTGCTGCACCGACACCTGCTGCACCAGCTTCACCTCGGCCACGATCGCGGACGAGAAGCCCGCGGCCAAGGAAACGAAGCTGACCGGCACCCTCGTCTGCGGGGCGTGCAAGCTCAACGAGTCCAAGAAGTGCACCAACGTGCTACAGGTCAAGGAGAAGGACAAGACCATCAACTACTGGCTCACGGACAAGGGCAACGACGAGCCGTACCACGAGAAGGTCTGCGGCGGCGGTGAACTCAAAGACGTGACCGTCACGGGCGTCGTCGCCGAGAAGGACGGCAAGAAGTCCGTGAAGGCCAGCAAGGTCGACGTGAAGTGAACCCGCGGGGAGTCGAGACCGCGAAACGCGGTTTCGACTCCCCTCCTCTCTGCGTTCCCGCCGCGGCCTATAACAGCCTCTCATCCGCGCCCGTTCGGGCCGGTTTCGCTCCGGGTTCACCATGTTCCTCCTTCTCGCTCAGCAGAAAGCCGCCGGGTCGCCGTTCGAACGCCCCGAACTCGTTTGGGGCTCGGTCGGGTTGGCGGCGGCGTTGTTCGCGGGCGCGGTCGCGATCTTTCTCGTGGATCGTTGGCGCAAGCGGGACGCGATCACGAGCCGGCAGGAAGGCCTCGAACTGACGGACTTTCGCGGCATGTTGGAACGCGGCGAGATCTCCAAAGAGGAATACGAGAAGCTGCGGCTGAAAGTGGCCGGCCGCGTGAAGGCGGTCGAACCCGCCCCGACGGACACGCCGCCCGCCGCGCCGCCGGTGGCCGCTCCCTTTCCTCCGGGTTATTTCGACGACCCGCCCGCCGCGAAGTGATCCTCCTCGCGGGCCGTCTCCCCGCGAAGCCGCGAGTTTGTTAACTTAACCTCGTCGGACGATGTCCATCCCGGCGTGGGGCAGGTGAACGATGCGGATTGGGGTCCTCAGCGACACCCACGACCGGGCGGAGGTGATCGCGGACGCGATTCGCCTCCTCCAGGAACAGCACGTGGAATTGATTCTCCACTGCGGGGACATCGAGACGCCGGAGACGGCGCGCCTCTTCAAGCCGGTTCCCACGCACTTCGTCTTCGGAAACTGGGACAAGGACCGGGCGAAACTCGCGGCCGCGATCAAGGACGTGGGCGGCACGCACTACGACTCCTTCGGCGCGATCGAACTCGCGGGCAAGCGGCTCGCCTGGGTCCACAGCCACGAGCGGCACCAACTTCGCCAACTCGAGCACTCGGACTTTTTCGACTATCTCTTCTACGGGCACACGCACGTCCGCGAGCAGCACCGCACGGGCCGCACGCTCGTGGCCAATCCCGGCGCCTTGTTCCGAGCCAATCCCAAAACGTGCATCGTGGTCGACGTGCTCACCGGCGAGATCAAGCCGATCATCGTGCCGGTCGCGGCGAAGCCCGCGCCCGCGAGCCCGGTCGAGACCGGCTCCGCCACCGAGGCGGACGCGATCCCGACCGTGCCGCAAACGGACCACTGACATTCGCGCCTTGAATCACAGTCGCCCTCGGCCATAATCGAAGCGTCATTCTCCTCTCGAGGCGACTCATGACTCTTTCATCTCGGCGGCGTGGATTCACGCTCATCGAACTGCTCGTCGTCATCGCCATCATCGCGATCCTGATCGGGCTCCTGCTCCCGGCCGTGCAGAAGGTCCGCGAGGCGGCGGCCCGATCGAAATGCCAAAACAACCTGAAGCAGATCGGGCTCGCGCTCCACAATCATCACGACGCCCAAAAGGCCTTTCCGCAGGGCGGCACGCCTTCGCCCTCGAGTGGCGGCTACGGCCACTCGTGGTGGATCCACATCCTTCCGTACCTCGAACAGACCGCCCTGTACTCTCAGTTCGATCTGAAGGGAACTTACAGCCCCTACACCGGGCTCGTGTACCAGGGAACGAACCAGTACAACGGCACGCTGCTCGCCGGGAAGTCGCAACCGATGATGATGTGTCCGTCGTCCACGCTGCCCAAGTTCGTGCTCGTCGGTTCGATCGCGGGCACGGGCGAAGGCGTGATCTCCGCGAATTACGTGGGCATCATGGGAGCGGTCGATCACTCCACCATGCTGAACCGCGACGGCGAGAGCTACGCCCATTCCGGCATCGGCCAGATCTCTCGCGGGAACATCCTCGTTTCGCACGAGTCTCGAAACTTCGCGAAGATGACGGATGGCACGGCGCACACGCTCGTGGTCGGCGAGCAAAGCGATCACTGCCGCACCGCCGCCGTCGATTGCCGAAGCGATTTCGGCCACAGCTTCTCGATGGGGCCGGGATGGGCCGGCGAGAACCGCCACTGGAACCTCACCACCGTTCGCTACCGACTGAACGATCTCACATGGGAGAACCGCGGCGTCGGCGACACTTACTACGGCCAGAACCGACCTCTCACCTCGCCGCACACCAGCGGCGTGAACGGCCTCATGGGCGACGGGTCCGTTCGCTACCTCCAGAACTCCATCGACCTTCAGACGCTCTACAACCTCTCGAACTGCGACGACGGTCGCGTGATCGGCAACTACTGACCCGCCCGGGTTCACTCACGGACGACACTCATGCGACGATCGGCATTCGCCGGCCTGGCGGTGGCATTCGCGTTGGTCCTCAGCTGTTCGAGCGGGCCGGCCCGCGGGCCCGTGAAGGGTCGCGTCACGATGGGAGGCGCGCCCGTCACCGCGGCCACGGTCTTCTTCGAGAATGCGGAACTCGGCGGCGGGATGAACGCGCCCCTCGATTCGAACGGCGAGTTCGAGGTGAAGAACTATCAGGGCGCCGGCTTGCCCGTGGGCACTTACAAGGTCGCGATCCTGCCCGGCGGCGTGATGACTCCCGACGAGGCTGGACCGAAAGCCACCGAGGCCAAGGCCGCCCGGCCGAAGGCCAACTCGGCGATTCCCGAGAAGTATCACAAGACCGCGACCAGCGGCCTGACCATCGAGGTGAAGGCGGACAGCGCGCCGTTCGAGTTCGATCTCAAACCGTGATCCGCGGCGAACCCGAATCGAGGAGAGCCGTCTCGACCGGGCGGCTCGGTTCGCGATTGGGTTTGAACAGCAGCGGCAGCACCAGAAGCATCATCGTGAGCCCGAAGATCGCGGCGAAGCCCAGAGCATGGCCCCACGTGAACTTCAGGATCGGCCAAAAGGCCACGAACCAGACCACGAACAGCGTGAAGTTCAACAGCAAGGCCGTGGCGACGACGCCACCGCTTGGCACATGCATGACGCCGGGCCGCGCGTGCATGACATATCGGCTGCCGTTCTCCTCCGTGAACCGACGCTCGTTCAGGTCCGAGATGTAATTCATGGCTCCGGTGCGGTCGTCCTTCTTCAACTGAGCCTTGAGACGGATCGGATTCCCCGCCTCGTCCTTCACCAGGATGGCGGCGGTCATGGTGTCCGAGTCGCTCGGGGCGAACTTCTTGCCGGTCCCTTCTTCCACGAACGTGGGCGTCTTCCCGCCGGGGGCGCGTTTGAATTTCGCGATCGTTTCGGCGGGGTTCCCCTGAGCGTCCTTCTGCACGCCCTTGGAGGCCGGATCGAACCGCCAACGCACGGCCTCGAACTCGTCGATGTCGCGAGTCGACTCGCCGGAGAAGGAAAAGAACGTGTCGTACTTCCCGGGGTGTTTCTTGTCGAGGTTCACCCAGAAGGCGATGAACCCGCCGACGAGCAGGGCGGCGATCGCGGCGCGGATCGGCAGTCGCTCCGCCGGGTTCTGGTAAAAGTACCCCTGAGCGACGAGCGACCCGCCCCAGAAGATGCCGAACAACGCGATCGTCACGAGCGCGAACAGAAGGATCATCGGCGGCGGGCTCCGCGGGAATTCGGGTTCGGGTATCCTCTCCGAGCCTCGCGGAACGTCAATAGGCCCGCACGGTTCGAGCCCCCTGAGTTCGCCTTTTCTTCCCATCCCGTTTCGGTTATCACAGCGCTCCGCGGCGGCTCTCCGGGACCGCTCCGCCGCCGATTTCGCCCGCATGGAAGCGCTCGATGGCGAACCCCAAGATTCATTCGCTCGCGGACCTGGAGGCGATCCTCGATCGCCGGCGCGCCGAGGGCGCCCGCGTCGTGCATTGCCACGGCGTGTTCGATCTGCTGCACATCGGGCACGTCCGCCACTTCGAACAAGCCAAGAAACTCGGGGACGTGCTGGTCGTCACGCTCACGCCGGACCGCTTCGTGAACAAGGGCATTGGCCGCCCCGCGTTCACCGAGACGCTCCGGGCCGAGTTCCTCGCCAATCTCGTCTCCATCGATTACGTCGCGATCAACGAATGGCCCACGGCCGTGGACACCATTCACCGGCTGAAGCCGAACATCTTCGTGAAGGGCAGCGAGTTCAAGAACCTTCAGGACACGATCGGCCACGTGTCGAAGGAAGGCGACGCGGTCCGCGCCGTCGGCGGCGAAATCGCCTTCACCGAAGACATCGTCTACAGTTCGTCCGCTCTCATCAATCAGTACATGAGCCAATATCCGGACCACGTCCGGGATTATCTCTTCGAGTTCGGCGGCAAGTTCACCGCGGAGGAGGTTCTGGCGCCCGTGCGGGCCGCCGAGAACCTCAAGGTGCTCGTCGTCGGCGAGACGATCATCGACGAATACGCGTACTGCGAGGCGATCGGGAAATCCGGGAAGGAGCCGGTGCTCGCCACGCGGTTCCTCAGCACGGATCGCCACGGCGGCGGCGTGCTGGCGTGCGCGAACCATGCCGCGAGTTTCGCCTCCCGCGTGGACGTGCTCACGATGCTCGGCGAAGGGATGGATCAGGAGGAGTTCGTTCGCGGGTCGCTGCGGAGCAACGTCACGCCGCACTTCCTCGAGAAAGCGAACTCCCCGACCATCGTGAAGAAGCGGTACGTCGAACAGTATCTCTCGCAGAAGATGTTCGAGGTGTACACGATGAACGACGCGGCGCTGTGCGAACGCGCCGACGCCGAGCTTTGCGCCAAGTTGAAGGACATGCTGCCGAACTACGACGTGGTCATCGTCGCGGATTACGGCCACGGCATGCTCACCCGCAACGCCATCGACGTGCTCTGCCGGAACGCGAAGTTTCTCGCCGTGAACACGCAATCGAACGCGGGGAATCACGGCTTCAACATGATCTCGAAGTATTCGCGGGCCGATTACGCGTGCCTCGCCCATCGCGAGGTCGCGCTCGAAACGCGGAACCTGCATCTGACCTCGGACGAAATGGTTCGGCACGTCGCGGGTCGGCTGAACTGCCCGCGCGTGATGATGACGATGGGCAGCAAGGGCACGCTGTTCCACACCGCGCCGTTCGGCTACCACCGCGCCCCCGCCCTGGCCACGAAGGTGGTCGATCGGGTGGGCGCCGGCGACGCGGTGCTCTGCGTCACGACACTGGCCGTCGCCGCCGGAGCTTCGCCCGAGATCATCCCGTTCCTGGGGAACATCGTCGGCGCCGAAGCCGTGCAGATCCTCGGCAACCAGCGATCCATCGAGCGGATCCCGCTCTATCGGCATGTCGAGTGCCTGCTCAAGATTCACAATTCGGACAAGCCCGTGAACACGTACAAGATGGCAGGCTGAAACGCCGCCATGGACCCCGTGAGTTCCGCGACCCGCTTGCGGGTTCGCCGGGATCGAAAGGATGCGATCGTGAACGACAAGCACACGGTTCTGGTGACGGGCGGCGCGGGGTACGTCGGCTCCGTGCTCGTTCCCAAGCTGCTCGCCGAGGGGCACTCGGTTCGAGTGCTGGACACGTACTGGTTCGGCGACCACGTGCTCGCCGGCGTGAAACACCATCCGCGGCTCACCGAGATCAAGGGCGACATGCGCGATCGCGCCGCCCTCGACTACGCTCTCACCGGATGCACCGCCGTCATCCACCTCGCCTGCATCTCGAACGATCCCAGCTTCGAGATGGACCCCACGCTGGGAAAGAGCATCAATTACTACGCGTTCTTCCCGCTCGTGGAACTCGCCAAAAAGCACGGCGTGACGCGGTTCATCTACGCGTCGTCCTCGAGCGTGTACGGCATCAAGGAAGAAGAGAACGTCACGGAGGAACTCGAACTCAAACCGCTGACGGACTACTCGAAGTTCAAGGCGATGTGCGAAGACGAACTGATGAAGGCCCGCGAGCCCGGGTTCACCGTGCTCACGCTGCGGCCGGCCACCGTGTGCGGGTACTCCCCGCGACTGCGGCTCGATCTCTCCGTGAACATCCTCACCAACCTCGCCGTGAACAAGCGCGAGATCACCGTCTTCGGCGGCAGCCAGCACCGCCCGAACTTGCACATTCAGGACATGACGGACCTGTACTGCGAGTGCCTGAAGTTCCCCACGGAGAAGATCGACGGGAAGATCTACAACGCCGGCTGGCAGAATCTCACGATCGCCGAGATCGCCGAGATCGCGAAGTCCGAAGTGGGGGACGACGTGAAGATCGTCACGAGCAAGTCGGACGATCTGCGCTCGTACCGCGTCTCGAGCGCGAAGATCAAGAAGGAACTCGGCTGGGAGCCGAAGTACTCGGTTCGCGACGCGGTCCGGGAACTCGTGGCCGCCTTCAAGGGCGGCAAGATTCCGGACTCGCTCTCGGACCCGAAGTACTTCAACATCAAGACGATGAACGCCTACATGGCCGCGAACAAAGCCAAGGCGGCCTGATCGGGACTCAGGCCTCGGCGATGGATTCGGCGAGGCCGGCCAGGACTTCATGCGTGAGGGCGAAGGCGACCTGCTCGCGGCCGGGCGTCGCCTTGCTCGCCGCGAAGCGGCGGACGACGGCCTTCGACGTGCCGTGCAGAGTCACCTCGTAGTAGGCCAGGGCATCGCCTTTCGCATGCGGCTGCTCGCTGCGGAGCGTCGCCACGTTCGACTCCGCGTCGATCTCATACACCTTCACGTCTTCACGCAGGCCTTCCACTCGGGCGGCGATGCCCTCGGCCCACGCCTTGAGCGTCCGCTTCGCCGGAGCCGAATCGATCCGCGTCAGGGTCAACTCCCAGACGAGGCAGGAGAGAGAATCGGCTTTGTCCGCCGCGAGGCCGATGGCCCATCCGGATTCGTCCGTGGACCACGAATGGCGACCGCTGCCGGCCGGCTGCCACTCGCTAAGCTTTGGCAGGAGTTTTTCCGCGAGCGTCATCGGTCCCTCCGATGGTTTGGTGCGTGTGGTCGGTACCGTCGAAGCTGAGCAGGAGCGGCTGCTCCTCGAACACGGTCTCCAGGTGCACGGGCCGCCCCCAGAGGAATTGTACGTTGGCCAGGGTGTCCTGTGCGTCGTCGATTTTCAAGTCCACCCCGTTGTGTTCGTGCCGGAGAAGCAATTCGCCGCGGTTCGCGTGGTTGCCGTCCACGGCGTAGATCCACGGTTTGCCGAAGTTCGTGAGGCTGAACAGCAGTCGCTGCTTCACCTGTTGGAACTCCCGAGACTCGACGACGTAATTCTTCGTCTGGTCCTGGTAATTGAACGAGAAGAGGTTGTGCTCGCGGCAAAACTCCGGCGTGAGGAACGTGTCGATGAAGGTGATGTCGTTGTGGACGCGACGCACCTCGTAGATCTTCTGGCGGCCGAGGCCGAGGTCCTTGTTCCACGTGCGTTTCCTGTCCATGTCCTCGCACTGTTCCCACTCGGGGCCGAACTGGCCCATGTTCCAGCGGCGTTCGATGTCGCGAAGCAGTTCGATGCCCAACTTGTACGGGTTGAGCCGCTTCGAACTCGTGGCCATCGTGCCCGAGTGATGATCCGCGTAGTCGATCACCTCGGAGGGCTCCAGCACCTTCTGCGTCATGATCGTGCTGTGCCAAAAGCTTGCCCAACCTTCATTCATGATCTTGGTCTGGGCCTGCGGGTAGAAGTAGTAGGCTTCGTCGCGGACGATGCTGAGCACGTCCCTCTGCCAGTTTTTGAGGGGAGCGTGTTCGATCAGGAGGAGCAGCACGTCCTTTTCGGGGCGTTCGGGGAAACGCTGCGCCTTGCGCTCGCGGTCCTTGCGGTCTTCGTCCGATTCCTGGAACGTGGCGGGCGGGTTGATGTAGTCCGCCATGTAGCTCTTGGCTTTGAACCGCGGGGACTTCTCGTCCTTCTCGTCCTCCGGTTTCGGATGGGTGAAGTCGTACTTGGAGGCGCCGTCGCGGCGCTTGATCGCCACGGAGTGGATGTCGATCAGGTCGTCGATCGAGAGGCAGCGGTCGAGGAAGGACTCGACTTCGTCTTCGCCGAACCGCTCGACGTATCCGCGGATGCGGGCGGCATGATTCGCGATCTCGTCCATCATCTTCCGCGTGGTGTGGCTGAAGAACGCGTTGTTCTTGAAGAAGTCGCAGTGGCCGTACACGTGGGCCATCACGAGCTTCTGGTCCACCACGTGGTTGCACCGCATGAGGTACGCGTAGCACGGGTCGTTGTTGATCACCATCTCGTAGATCTTCGAAAGGCCGTACTCGTAGCCCTTCTTCAGTTCCTGATACTGCATGCCGAACGACCAGTGCGGGTAGCGGGTCGGAAACCCGCCATACGCGGCGATCTCGTTCAGATCGTCCGCGTCCACGACCTCGAAAATGGTCTCGTAGAAGTCCAAACCGTAGTCGCGGGCGTACCCTTCGATCTCCTCCTTGAGGACTCGCAGGTTCGCCGGCAGATTTGTGTTGTAGAAGCGGTTCATGAGTCGTCCCTGAAGCCCGCGCCTGGCTGCGGGCGGGCATTGGTTCAACGTCCCGTGCTCAGGAATTCCTTGATGCTGCCGAGGATCGCGTCGCGGTCGGGCACGCGGCTGACGACGACGTTTTCGTGGTTGTCCGTCAGTTCGTGGATGTGTTCGTAGAACTCGCCGCTGCCGTACGGGCTTTCGACCTGCCCGTAACCGAATAGGTTCACCTTCGGCAGGATTTTCTCGTTCAGAATGTCCAGACACTTGGGCACGTCGTCGCCCCAGTTGTCGCCGTCCGAGAAGTGGAACGCATATAGATTCCAGTCGGACGGCGGGTAGCGGGCGTCGATGATCTTGTTGCAGAGGTTGTAGGCGGAACTGATTTTCGTGCCGCCGCTCTCCCGCGTGTGGTAGAACGTGTGTTCGTCCACCTCCGCGGCCACGGCGTCGTGAATGATGTACACCGTCTCCACGCCGTTGTAGTGCTTCTTGATCCACGTATCGATCCAGAAGGACTCGATCCGCACGATCTCCTTCTGCTCGTCCGTCATGGAGCCGCTCACGTCCATCATGTAGACGATGCACGCGACCGAGTCGGGCTTCTGCACTTCCTTCCAACTGCGGTATTGCTTGTCTTCGCGCACGGGAATGATGAGCGGGTTGCCCGCGTCGTACGTTCCGGCGGCGATCTGCCGCTTGAGGGCCCGCTTGTACGTCCGCTTGAAGTGACGAAGCGATTCCGGCCCCACGCTGCGGATGCTCGTGTACTTGTCCTTCTCGGTGACGACGTTCTTCTTGCCGCGAGGCTCGATGCGCGGCAACGCGAGTTCCTCGCCGAGAATCTCGGCGAGTTCCTCCATCGTGAGGTCCACTTCAAGAATGTGCCCGCCGGGCGAGTCCCCGGCCTGCGGTTCGCCGTCGCCGTCTTCCGGTTGGGTCAACGGTTGGCCGGGTTTGCCGTCGCCCACGCCCACGCCGCCCGAGTTCCGCTTCCCGTAGCGGAACTGCGGCGGATTGATCGACGGAAGCGGGATGGACACGAAGTCCTTCCCCTTCTTGCCGATCATCTCGCCCCGGCTGATGTATTTGGAAAGGTCGCTCTTCACCTTTCCACGCACCAGCTTGCGAAAGCGCTGCAGGTCCTGTTCGATCTTTTGACCCACGATGCCCCCCGTCGACCCGCGATCACGCGCCGGGCTACTGGAATGTTACCAGAGTCCGCGTGTCGAAGTGAAGGCGGGGCGGGGTCGGAAGGCTGATTCGGCTCATTCGAGCGAGGCGGCGAGGTGCAGGCCTAGATAGGAACGGCGCTCGACCTCCGAGAGGCCCAGTTCGGCGGCAAGCGCGAGCACGGCGGCTTTCGCGGCCTCGAAACGGTTCTCGTTCGCCACGATTTCCACTTCCGCGAACGTGCCGACCCCGGGGGCATCGTCCAGGCAAACGTCCGCCTCGAAGCCGCCGCGGGGGATCCGGTACAAGGTCCGGTTCTTCGACACGACCGCGACCGGCCGATACCCGAGGCACACGAGCATCCGGATCGCGTCTTCGGCCACGGCAGCGCCCTCGGCGAGCGGTACCTCGATCTCGGGACGCGTTTTCGTGGCCCCGTCGCGGCGCGGCCCCTTGTACGTGAAACGGTTGGTTGGCCCGATGCGGCGCAGACGAAACGCCTCGTCGGTGTTCTTCAGATCCCGGTCCGGCGCGTTGAAGTAATGATCCGTTTCGACCCGCGTTTCGAGGTGGATCGCGCCGAGTTCCACGAGCCGGGCCGCGAGCGCCGCCGGATCCGGATTCCGATACTTCACCTCGACCTCGAGCATGGCCCCAACCTCCCGTTTGGCATTGGTACAATGAGGGAACGCGGAAGTGAACCGAAGGAGCGAAAGTGGCTCAACGCATTCCACTCGGCACGGCGGACGAGATCCCCGAAGGCGGCAGCGTCGTCGTCTCGGTGAACAACAAGGACGTGGCGGTCTTTCGGACCGGCGGTCAGTTCTTCGCCATCGACGACCTCTGCCCGCACATGGGCGCCTCGCTCTCCGGAGGGTTCGTCGAAGACGGCATCGTCACCTGCCCGTGGCACTACTGGCGCTTCCGCCTCTGCGACGGCGCCTGGGCGGACAGCCCGAAGATCAAGACGGGCTGCTACCCGGTCCACGTCGTCGACGATCGGATCGAGTTGGAGATCCCGTGAGACACGGGCTCCGGCCGCTCACGCGACCGGCTCGACTCCGCTCACGCGACCGGCTCGACTCTCACTCCTTCACCTGGAACTTGCGGATCCGGATCGCGCCGAACTCGGCTCGTATTTCCAGCGTGCTCTTCTCGCTCTTCGTCGTCGCGGCTCGAACGCTTTCGCCGTTCACCTTGAACTCGATTTTGCCGTCCTTCAACGTGATCTCGATCGGGTTCCACTCGCCCTCTTTCATGTTTTTCACGTTCGCCTTCGAGAGGTCGAACTTCTGGCCGCGGATGAACAGGTCGTTGTTGCACTTCGCGTCCGGATGAAACTCGAAAGCGATCACGAAGTCCTTCGAGAAAACCTTCTCGGACTCGATTCGCACGTCGCCTTTCACGGCGGGGTCGATCACGAGTTCGCCGTCTTTCACCTTGAAGCGGCCGGAGAAGGCTTCGGTCTTCCCTTCGAGCGACTCCTTGCCGTTGAAGAGCAGGACGAAGCCGGGATCGGCCTTCGGTTCGTCGGCGAAGGCGATCGCCGAGAGGAACAGCGTGCAGCACAGCGTCAGTTTCATGGCGTACCTCGAGGGAGTGGGAGCGTGTGCAAGAGTTGGAATCGGATCGCTCGGCGGTTGGAAGAAGTCCATGACGGGGACGCGGAAGTCCGAAGCACGGGTTCGGCGGCGAACGTGTCCGGCGTGAACGTGCGGGAGTTCGGCTCTTCCATCACGACGGACACTTGGCATCCTCCAGCTTCGCAGTGATTCTACCGCTCGCGTCGTGCGATTCGCCAGACTTTGCCGAGCCGGGGCGGGATCGGGCCGCGTCCACGATGAAGAAGAGCACGGCGAGCCAGACGCAGCCGAAAGCGGCCCAGCGATCCGGAGTCAACGGCGGCTCGTCGAGCACGACCACCGCGAGGATCATCTGCACGGTCGGCGAAATGAACTGCATGAAGCTCACGGCCAGGAGCGGCAGCCGCTTCAGCGCCAGATTGAACGCGATCAGCGGCACGACGGTGATGATGCCGCTGAAGGCGAGGAGGCCGTCCAAACGGCGATCGACTCCGAAGTGCCCGATGCCCCGCGACTCGAGCCAGATCAGGTAGCCGAGCGACGGAACCAACATGAGCAGCGATTCGACCGCGAGCCCCGTCACGCTGTCCACCGGCGCCAACTTTCGCACCAGCGAGTAGAGCCCGAACGAGATCGGCACCGAGACCGCGATCCACGTGAAGCGACCGGCCGCGAGAAAGGGGATCGCCACGCCGACGGCGACGAGCAGCAAGGCGGGATACTGCAGCGAACGAAGCCGCTCCCCGAGGAACGCCGTGGCCAACGCCGCGTTCACCAGCGGCATCATGTAGTAGCCGAGGCTGGCGTCGGTCACGCGGTCGGTCACGGTCGCGTGGATGTAGATGAGCCAGTTCGCCGCGAGGCACGCCGAGGAGGCGAGCAGCACGAGCACGAGCCGCGGCTGCGAAAGCGTGCGAACGATATCCCGCAGTTTGCCGCCGACGAGCGAAATCGAAAGGAGAAACGGCAACGACCACGCGATGCGCTGCGCGAGGATCTCGCCGGCCGCGATGCCGGCGTGCTTGAGTTGCGCGAAGTAGAGCGGCACCCCGCCCCACCAGAGATAGGCGATCAACCCGAAGATCGCCCCGGCCCGATGTCTCGCCGCCTCCGCCACGTCGCGCTCCCGTGCAAGGCCGAATGGGACCGGACGCGATCGCGGGCCGGAACATCAGCGAAGGACGGCGGTCTTCACTCCCGCGTGATGAACTCGTCCAGGTTCATCAGCGCCCGCGCCACGGCGGCCCACGTCTTTTGCGATTCGTAATGGGCCAGCACCCGCGCCGCTTCCGCGGTCGAGGGGTCGCGCGAGAAACAGATCCGAAACGCGAATCGCACCTTGCCCGCGTCGTCGGCCGGGCCGTCCTTCGCGATGCGCTTGCCGAGACCATCCGCGAGTTCGACGAAGACCGGGTCGTTCGCCAGGTGCAGAGCCTGAAGCGGAGTGTTGCTGCGGTTGCGGCGCGTGCACGGCGTCTGGGCGTCCGAAGCGTCGAACGTCGTGAGCAGCGGGTGCTGGCTCTGTCGCCAGATGTACGTGTACATCCCGCGGCGATAGCGGTCCGGCCCCTTGCTCTCTTCCCACTTGTGATTGCTCTGCGTGAAGAGGAACACCTCCTTCGGCTGCGGAGGGAATACCCCGGGGCCACCCACCTTCGGACTGAACAACCCGCTGGCGACGAGCGAGACATCGCGGATGTTCTCCGCTTCAAGCCGCAATCGGTTCTGCCGAGCGAGCAATTTGTTGGCCGGATCGACTTTCGCGAGATCGGCTCGGAATACGGACGAGCGCTTGTAGGCGGCCGATGTCACGATCAGTCTGTGCAGGCTTTTCATGGACCACTTCCGATCCATGAACTCGACCGCGAGCCAATCGAGCAACTCGGGGTGCGTCGGGTAGCTGCCTTGAATGCCAAAGTCGTTCTCGGTGTCGACCAATCCCTTCCCGAAGAACTTCTGCCACTCGCGGTTCACGGTCACGCGGGCGGTCAGCGGGTTCTCCGGAGAACAGAGCCACTTGGAGAGGTCGAGCCGGTTCAACCCCGTGGACATGGGGGGCAGGCGCCCTCCGCTCGGGGCGCTCACCGCGGACGGATAGCCCGCGCTCACGAGCGATCCCTTGCGGAGAAAATCGCCGCGGAGTTGAACGTGCGTCTCACGGGCCTTCGGCCGCTCCTTCATCACGAGCGTCGTGGGAACGCCGCCCTGCACTCGCTTGACCTCGGCGCGAACGCGATCGATGTCTTCCCGTGTGCCGCCGTTCTTCTGGATCCAGAACTCCATCTGATTCAGCTTGGCGATCGTGAGTTCGATCCGCGGGTCACCGCCGACCGGAATCGTCGGCTCGTCGCACGAGTTGAAGAAGGCGTAGAGCCGATAGTAGTCCGTCTGCGAGAGCGGATCGTACTTGTGATCGTGGCACTGGCAGCAACCCATCGTCAGGCCGAGCCACACCGTGCCGGTCGTGTTCGCGCGATCGACCGTGCGCTCGACGCGGAACTGCTCCGCGTCCGTGCCGCCTTCCTCGTTGAACGACGTGTTGCGGTGAAAGCCGGTGGCGATCTTCTGATCGAGCGTGGCGTTCGGAAGCAGGTCCCCCGCGAGTTGCCACGTCGTGAACTGGTCGAACGGCAGGTCCGCGTTCAACGCCCTGATGACCCAATCGCGGTAGGGCCAGATCGAGCGGGCGCCGTCGATGGTGTAGCCGTTCGAGTCCGCATAGCGGGCGAGGTCGAGCCAGTGGCGCGCCTGCCGCTCGCCGTAGTGCGGCGAGGCGAGCAGCCGATCCACCAGTTTCTCGTAGGCGTTCGGCGAATCGTCCTGGAGGAAGGTCTCGACCTCCTTCGGGCTCGGCGGCAGACCCGTGAGATCGAGGCTGACCCGCCGGACGAGCGTCGTCTTCTCCGCTTCCGCACTCGGTGACAGCCCGTTGTCACTCAGCTTCTTCCGAACGAAGGCGTCGATCGGGTTGGGGAACGAACCGGGAGGAACCGCGGGTCGCTTCGCGGGCACGAACGACCAGTGCGGCGGGTATTCGGCCCCCTGTTCGATCCAGGCTCGCAGCGTGTCGATTTGTTTTTTGGTGAGCCGGTCTCCGGCTTCGGGCGGCGGCATGCGGCCGTCGTCGGCCGGGTCGCAAATGCGATCGAGGATCGCGCTCTCGGCCGGTTTTCCCGGCACGATGGCTCCGCTCTTCGTCGCGCCGTCTCGCGTGTCCAGCCGCAGCTTCGCCTTTTGGGTCGCGGGGCCATGGCACTTGTAGCAGGCGTTCGAGAGAATCGGCCGCACGTCGCGCGCGAAATCGACACGCTCCGCGGCCGCGGCGCCGAGTGGGGAACAAAGCAGCAGAATCGCCGAAAAAACGCGTGGGCCTGGCAGCATGGCGGCTCCGGGAGAACGCCGCTATAAGCGGACAGTCATTAAACCAAACCCGCCCTGCGAATGCAAATCGCTTGACAGCCCGCGCCGCCCTCGGCCACACTGAATCCACTCGCACCGCAGGATGCCCCGGAACCCTCCCCCCTCCCTTCGACTCGCCGAAGGAGGCCGCCGTGGCCACCAGAACGCTCGTGATCGACGGCATCGACCGCGATCACTTCTTCCTCTCCGTAGAGAGCGGCACGCTCCGCGTGGGCGATACCGCCTCCCATCCGGAAGGGGTGCTGCGCGATATGCGCGTGCTCCGGATCCGGTGCGAAGTGGAACTCGAAGACGACCGCGAAGCGCTCCCCGTGGACGAACCGGGCGTGCTCGCGCCGAGTTCCGTTCGTGCCGGGGAAGCGGTGAAACTCGCCCACGCGGAACTGAAACTCGCCGGCGACACGGCCTTCGACATGCCCACGCTGCCGGAGGCGCCGCTGCCGCTCTCCGAACCCGCGGCCGATCTCTTCCAACTCGATCTGGATCTCTCGAACGCCGCGAACGGGATCGAACCCGCGGCCGCGACCGAAACGCCCGCCGTCGTCGCCCGACGTTTCAAGGTCGTCGACGGCGGCGATCAGGGCCGCGCCTTCAAGCTGCCCGAAGAAGGCACCATCTCGCTCGGCCGCCTCGGCCACGCGGACATCGGCCTCAACGACTTCTTCGTCTCGAAGGTCCACTGCCTCCTGCACATCGACGGCTACAAGATCATGGTCTCGCACGTCGAAGGGCAGGCCGGCACGCTCGTGGACGGCATGAAGATCTCGGTCTCGCAGAAGCTTCGCATCGGTTCGATTCTCCGCATCGGTAACTCGCATCTGAAGCTGGAGCAGGGGCCGTTTGAGGAGGAACCGGAGCCGATCGAGCCACCCTCGCCGCCGCCGCCCCCGAAGAAACGCGTACGGGCCGAGGTGATCCGCGATCCGCTCCTCGACCTCGAAGGCAAGGAGTTCGGCCACTTCAAACTGAACAAGGTTCTCGGCCGCGGGTTTGCCGGAGCCGTGTTCGAGGCCATCGACACCAAGAGGGATCAATCTGTCGCGGTGAAGATCCTCGCGCCCGAGTTCCCGGCGTCCGCCGAGGAATTGAATCGCTTCGTGGCCGAATTCAAGCTGGCGCAGTTCGTGCGGCACGCGAATCTCGTCGCGTTGCAGGGCGCGGGCAAGGTCGGATCGTTCTGCTGGTTCTCGCGCGAACTCGTGGTGGGCGAGTCCGCGGCGGATGTGATCGCCCGTGCGGCGGACGGCAAGAAACCGAGTTGGATCCGCGCCGCCCGTGCGATCGTTCACCTCGCGCGCGCCGTCGAGGAACTTCACAAGCACAAGCTCGTTCATGGGAACATCGTGCCCGCGAACGTGCTTCTCGCGAAGGAATCGCACGCGATCAAGCTGGCGGACCTGCGACTGGCCGAGGCCCTGCGGGAGAGCAAGCTCGAACTGACGTTTCGCGAGAAGAAGCGATCCGCGGAATCGGGCTACGCGGCGCCGGCGGAGATCGGCGTGGGGGTCGGTGCGGATTTGTATTCGATCGGCGCCGTGGCCTACGCCATGATCGCGGGCAAGCCACCTGAGGGGGAGAAGCCGCCGAAGCCAAGCAAGTTGTACGAGAAGTCGCCACCCGAGTTCGACAAAGTCGTGATGCGGCTGCTTTCCCGCAAGCACGAGAACCGTTTCGCGACTCCGGGCGAACTGCTCGCAGAGATGAAGCCGATCGGCGAGTCGAACGACTTGAAGGTGTGAGGAACCCGCCGCGCGAAGATCGCGTGGCGGGCGTGGCGTCACTTCTTGGGCGGGGGCGGCGGGGCGGGGGTCGGTGCGGGCGGCGTCAGGGCCGCCTTGAGGTTCGCGAGGTTCGCTTTCGCCGCGGCGGCTTCCGCGTTCGCCGCGTCGAGTCCGGCCTTCGCCGGCGCCACGGCCGCGTTCGCCGCGTCGAGCGCGGCCTTGGCCGGTGTCACCGCATCCGTCGCGGGCTTCACCATCGGGGTGTAGGCCGCCACGTTTTTCTGAGCGGCCGCGAGGTTCGTCATGGCCGCGGTGTAAGTCGCGGTCGCGGCGGCGTGCTTGTCCGTGGCGACCTTCAACGCGGCGGCGGCGGCGGCGTTCGCCGTCTTCGCCGCTTCCGCCTCCTTCACGAGAACCGCGAGCGCCTCGGCCGCCTTCTTGGATTGTGCAGCGAGTTCGGCGTTGGCCGGCGTCTTGGCCGCAGCATCCGCGATGGCTTTGGCCGCAGCGCCTTGGGCGGCCACGACCGCGTCCAGCGCCGCGACCTTGTTGGCCGCCGCGAGCGCGACCGGCGTCTGTTTGTCCACCTCCACTTTGGCCGCGTCCATGATCGGCTTCGCGGCATTGGCCGCCGCGGTGTTGTCCGTCACGGCCTTGGTCGCCGCGGCAAGGTTCGCGTTGATCGTGTTCAGGTTGTTGACGGCTGCCGTGTACGCGTCCGTGGCCTGCTTCGCCTTCAACGCCGCGGCATCGAACCCGGCCTGAGCCGTCTTGATCTTCGCGTCCGTCGCCACGACCGCGGCTTCGGCCGCCTTCACGCGTTCGGCCACCGGCGCGGGGTTGGCGTCGAGAACGGCGAGCACCTTGGCGTCCGCCGCGTTCCACTGCTTCACCACGCCGGACCAATCGCCGCCGATCACCTTCGCGTTGTCGTGCGTCACCGCGACCTTGAGGCCGAGATCGGGGAAGGCGTCGAACGCCTTCACGGCCGCGCCGTTTTGATCCCACAACTTCGTGACTTTGTCGCGACCGGTGGAGGCGAGCTTGCCGTCGTGCGTGAAGTGGACGCTGGCCGCGCCGCCCGCGTGGGCGCCCCAGTTCTTGATGTTGCCGCCGTTCTCCATCTCCCAAAGCTTGATCGTGGTATCTTCGCTGGACGAGGCGAGCACGTTGGAATCGTCGCGCCACGACACGTCCGTGATCATCGCGGTGTGGCCGCGAAGCGAGAAGTATTCGCGACCCGTGAACGACTCCCACACGAAGAGCCCGCCGTTGCGATCGCCGGTGGCGAGGAGCACGCCGTCCGGCGAGTATTCCACGGCCGTGACCCAATCCGTGTGCTTCTTGATCTCGCGGAGCACGGAGCCGTCCGCGGTCGAATAGATGCGGATGAGTTTGCTCGGCGAACCGACGGCGATCTGCGTCTGGTCCGCGCTGATGTCCGCGGCGAGAATCGCATCCGATTCGATGCCGACCTCGGTGATCTTCTCGCCGGTCTCGACCTTGTAGAGCACGGCTTTGCCGGACTGTCCGCCGCGGCCGCCGGCCACGAGCACGAACTGGGCGTTGCGGGAAAACTTGATGCTGTTGATCTGCCCGTGCGTGAACGGCAGGATGCCGACGATCTGTGCCGTGTCCGTGTTGTAGAGGATGACCTGCTTCTGCCCGCCGACGGCGGCGAGCGGCGCCCACGGGCTGGTGGCGAGAGCAAGCACGGCCCCGGCCCGGCGAGCGGTCACGACGGGATCGAGTTTCAGTTTGCCGAATGCGGGCATCGGCGGAGCGCCCGCGGGGCGGCCCTTCACCACGGACTTCAAGCCGATGTCCACGGTGGTCTTCGGAATGCTGACTTTGCTTCCGGCGTTCTCGCGAGCGCCCTGTTCGATCCAGAGTTTCAGGAGCGCGAGTTGTGCGTCCGGGATCTTGCGGTCCGCGGACGGCATCTTCGGCTCGTCTTTGTGCGCGGAAAGCAGATACACGCGGGACTTGTCCGGATTGCCGGGCACGACGACGGCTCCCGAAGAGCCGCCCTTCTGCATCGCGGGGAACGTCGCGAGGTTGAGGTCGGACTTCTGCTTGTCGTTGCCGTGGCAGTTGGTGCAGTGCTGCTTGAAGATGGCGACGACGTCTTCGTCGTACGTCGGCTTCGCCGGATCCGCGTGCGAGGTGGAACCGCCGAGGCACAGCGCCGCGAGGGAGAACACGCCGAGGGCGAAGCCGGGAATCAGTCGGTTGCGGATCATCTCGTCATCACCTCGGTCAGACCCCGAAGGGGCGAAAGTTAATGGCCAGGGGTGGAGCGAGGCTCTGCGAGCGGAACCCCTGGACAAAGCCATTTCAACTCAGTCGTCGTTCGATCCAGCGCCGTAAGCGGCACTTCCAGTTGTGATTCAGCGGCTTGCCTTCCGCGTCGTAAGTCAGGATCGTTGTCTCCTGGAAGTGGAAGCATCGATTCTGATCGCGAAGAGTCCCTCCGCACTCGGGGTGGACGACGGCGTCCGATTCAACCATTGACACATCAGTCGAACCGCAACGGAAACAGCGGGCCGGAGATTCCCGAGCCAACTGTAATGGTGTCTCCGCCTCGACAACCAGTCGACATCGAAGACACCAAGCAGGATGAATCGGGCAATGCAACTCTCGGCCGTCGGGAAGGACGTAGTAACGAAGATCGTATGTCGCCACTTCGTTGGAGTGACCACAGCGATCACAGGTGTACTCCGTTGACCATCCCACTTGTCGCCCCTTCGGGGCTCGGTGAGCTCTTGCTGTGTCGTCGCAAACCAGGGGTTCCGCTCGCAAAGCCTCGCTTTACCCCTGGCTATAAGCTGTCGCCTCTTCGGGGCCGAAAACAATTCCTCGATTTCACGCTTTCCGATCGTCGGTCAGGCCGATCTTGCCCCAATCAGTGGTTGAACATGAACTCGCGGCTGTTCAGCACCGCCCAGAAGATGTCCTCCAGGGTCTGCTGCTTGTTCGCGCTCGCGTCCACGGCGGCAACCAGCTTCGTCATCTCCACCGGGGTCGGGGCGCGGCTCAGGCAGCGGACGTAGATGTTCTCGATGATGAACGCCGGCGGCTTCTTCTCGGCGAGGAACTTCGCCACCAGGCCTCCCTGCGTGATCTTCGGCTCCACCGTCGTGCCGTTGAGCAAGTGCAGCGACTGGCTCAACGTGGGTTCGAGGCGCACCTCGCAGGAGCACACCGTTTCGCGGGTCGGGCGGCCGAACGTCGTGAGGAAGTACGTGCTCACCTGGCCGTCCGCGATCTGCACGGCGCGGGCGCCCTGCGGCAGGCCCTGGAACTTGTTCTTCGTGTCCGTGACTTGCGTGATGATGTCCAGCATCGTCTCGGCGCGGATTCGGCGGATCGGGCCGCGGGCGAAGTTCTTCACGTCGCCCTCGTTCGTCTTCGTCGGCGCCGTGCTCCGCTGATAGGCCTGCGAAGTGCAGATGTCTTTCACCAACTTCTTGAAGTCGTACTTGTAGCCGGTGAACCGTTTGCCCAACTCGTCGAGCAGTTCCTGATTGGAAGCCGGGTTCGAGATACGGACGTCGTCCACCTCGTCGATGATGCCGCGGCCGAAGAAGTGGTTCCACACCACGTTCGAAAGGTTCTTGGCGAAGTACGGGTTCTCGGGGCTGGCGAGCCAGTTCGCGAGGATCATGCGGCGATCCTTGCCCGCGACGTCCGGTTCGACGCCGCCGAGGAACTTCGGCTTCATCGTTTGTTTCGTGACGGAGTGTTGCACCTCGCCGCCGCCGGAGTTGAACACGACGAGTTCGCGCGGATCATCGGTGCCCTTGCGGCCGATCTGCGAGAAGAACGCCGCGAAGCCGTAGTAGTCGGACATCGTCCAACGATCGAACGGGTGGTTGTGGCACTGGGCGCACTGGATGCGCATGCCCATGAACACCTGAGCCACGTTCTCGGTCACCTTCAGGATGTCGGTCTCGAGTTGGTAGTAGTTCGTGGCGGGGTTCTTGAACGTGCCGCCGTTGACCCCGAGCAGTTCCTTGACCCATTCGTCGGTCGGCACGTTCTTGGCGATCTTCTCCTGAAGCCAGCCGTAGTACAGCAGCATGGCCTTGTAGCTGACCTGATTCGAGGAGCGAATCTGGAGCAGCTCCGCCCACTTGAGCACCCACAGTTCGGCGAACTCCTTGCGGTCCACGAGTTCGTCCACGAGCAACTCGCGCTTGTTCGGAAGCTTGCTCACCATGAAGCGAGCGTACTCCTCGGGCGTCGGCAGAATGCCGATGATGTCGAGGTACACGCGGCGGACGAAGACTTCGTCCGTGCAGAGGCCGGACGGCTCGATACGGAGCTTCTTCAGCTTCGCGTTGATCAGCGTGTCGACGTAGTTGTTCTCGGGCGGGTTGGTCCACGTGAACTGGAGCGCCTTCGGCAACGTGATGAACGGGACGCCGATGGTGAAGGTGTGGAAGCGCGCCATGACGAACGCTTCGCCGCGTTCGCCGCCGGTGACGGCTCCGTCGCCGTCGATCTTCGCGGCGTTGTCGTTGTTCGAGAGAAACAGCGCGAGGCTGGTCACGTCGCGGTCCGTACCGTCCGAATACTTCGCGCGCACGACGACGCGTTGTTTCTCGCCTTTGCCGTCCAGCACGGCGGAGGGCGGGAACACTTCCATGCTCACGGGCAGAGCGACCGTGGGGGGATCGAGCGGGGCGTCCGCCTCGAGCCATCGCGTGATCGCCTGATAGTATTCGTCTCCCTCCTTGATCTTGCCGCCTCCGGTGTGGGGCACCTTGCCGGTGGCTTTCTCAAGGAGCAGCGAATCCGCGGGGATGGCGAGGTTGATGCGGCGGCCGTTGAGTTCACGGGTGAGGCGATAGTGGTCGCCGTCCGGATCGAAGCCGAAGAGGGAGAGCCGGAAGCCGTCTTTGCCGCGGGCGGCGCCGTGGCAACCACCGACGTTGCACCCGGCTCGCATGAACACGGGCATCACGTCTTGCTTGAAGGAGATGGCGCGATCCGCTTTGGCTCCGGCCACCTTCACGGGCACCTTGATCGTCTGCCCCGCGGCCACGACGATCATCTCGGTTGCGCCGTCCGCGAGCGGGAAGGCGGTCGCTTTCTCGACCTTCACCAGCGCCGGGTTGGCGAAGCTGATCTGCGCCTGCTCGGTGATGTCGCGGGTGATGCCGTCCGGTTGCGTGAGTTGGACGACGAACGCCTGCCGATCCCGTGCCGTCTCGAGATTGATGTCCGGCGGATAGACGGCGACTTTGGGCCCGGCGGCAGGCACCGGGGGCGGCATGGCCGGTGCAGCAGGCGGGGGGGCCGCCTTCGGCTGCGCCGCGGGCACGGGCGGAGCCGGCGGCTGAGCCAGCACGGCGAACGCCGCATACGCGGCCAGAGAAATCGCGACGATCATCGAACGCATGTTGAGTTGCCTCATGCGGGGTGTTCGGGTCTCAAGTCGACTTCAGGCGGCGCTTCCAGTATCCGGGTCTGCGCTTGTGGTGGGCCAAGGCGATGATTCGAATCTCCGTCGGGTCATCGACGTAAATCATCGAATAGGGCAGCGGTCGAAGCAAACATTGCCGGGCGGTCGTCTTTCCATGGAAGGCATACTGTACGTCCCCTCGCGATGTCATCGATCGCCTGCGACACTCTCCGATTGAACTTGATCGGGTCCCTTGAGCGGGCCAATGCATCGATGAGTTCCTTCTCGGCCTCCGGGAGAAAGCTGTAGGACTTCATCCGTACTTCTCACGCAACCTGCGCATCACCTCTTCGCCCGGAATGAGCTTCACTTTGCCGGACTCCACGTCCGCAATTCTCCGGTTGATCTCCTCGCTCCAAGCGTCCTGCCACTCCTCTTGCGACAGCACGCCCTCCTCGATGTTGTCCAAGTACTCTCGGATGTCGTCGCGTTCCTCCAACGAGAGGCTCGCGAGCGCCGCCTTGAGTTGTTGCACTTTCTCGCTCATGGTTCATCCTCCGGAACCATCATAACAGCTACTTCTTCGGCGGGGGCGGCGGGGTGGCCGGGGCGCCGCCCTTCGCGGCCGCTTTCTCGCGTTCCTCCTGCTCGAGACGGAGTTGCTCCAACCGCGTGAGCCGCTTCATCGGGACCGCGGGGTTCGGCATCGGCGGCGGGGTGGGGGCGGCCGTCGGAGTCGCGACCGGCATCGGAGCGACCTTCGGCGGCAGCGGCACGTCGATGCGAAGTTCGGTCCCGCCGGTGGCCAGCGTGATCAGTTCGCCGCCACGGTCGATCACCACTTGAGCGAAGATGCCGCCGTGCTTTCCGGCCGGGCTCGTCTTGTCGGTCGCGATCGGGAACGCGATCTCCTTGGTGTCCTTCGTCACTTCGAGCACGGGCGTCGTCACCTTCGCGGGAAGCCCGAGGATCGTGACCTTCGCCTTCCCTTCGAACGGAGCCGCGACCACGACCTTGCAGAAGAGTTGCGTCTGCTGGCCCTGCTCCACTGCGGGGCGTTCCATGGTCAGCGTCAGCGGAGGCGGCGCGATCTCCAGCGTGAACAACTGGCTGCTCACCCACACGGGTCCCTTGCCGGCATCGCTCACGGCCGTGACCGCGGTCTTCCACTTGCGGGCGCCGGCGCCGGGGGCCGCGTTCATCGCCAGAGTCGCCTCGGTGGCCTCGGGCGCGATCGTGGCCGCGCTCGCGATGCCCATGCCTGGCGGCGTCCAGAGCGGGAACACCGTGATCGCGCCCTTGAAGCCGGGATTGCGCTTCGCCACGATCCGCAGGTTGTACGAACCGTTCTGAACGATCGGCACCTTCGGCTCGATCACCTCGATCGAATACGGGGCCGCCTCGGTGATCGAAACCGCCGCCTTCTCGACGACATGCCGCGAATACACCGTTTGCCCCGGCTGCCCGAGGGCGAACGCCGCATCAAAACTCGTCGTCACTTTCGGCTTCATGTTCGGGTCGGTCGGCGTGGCGTTGATCGTCGTGAGAAGCCCGGCGACGGCGGCGTCGGCCTTGGCTTCGAAGACGAAAGGCACCACGTTCAAGCCGGGATCCATCACGTCGCCCGTCGCCGTGAGCCCGGCGGGCAATTGGCCCAGGCTCATCGTCAGCGGGCCACCGAACTCCGCGCGGTTCGCCACCAGAAGCGCCGCGGCGCGACCGCCCTTCGGTACCGCGATCCACTGGCGATCCTGATTCGCGGGATTGTTCCCGTCCACCTTCGGGAGCGTGGTGCTCACCGCGGGTTGAACGGGCGCCAGTTCGATCCGGTAGAAGTAATCCGGGCCGCCCTTCTTGAGGTGGTCGTGGACCCGGACGTGATAGACGCCATCCGCCGGGATGGTGATGCGGAAGTAGCTGTCCGGGCCGATGGCGTCGTCGTTGCCCGTGATGGTGTTGCCATCCGCCTGGCCGAAGTAAAGCACGGGATCGAGCGGCGATCCGATGCGGCGGGCGTAGCAGTGGAGGTCGAAGACCTGCCCCTTCTTCGCGGTGAACTTGAAGTAGTCCATCTCGTCCGGCTTCGAGACGACGCCGTTGAACGCGAGCGGAGCGGCGACGGGCGGCGCGGTCACGGCCGGCGCCGAGATGTTGCCCGGCGTTTCGAACACGTTCGGAGCGTCGACGATTCGGAACTTGAATCCCGTGGGGTTGATGCCGTCCGGAGTCACGCAGTGGAGCCGCCAGTACGGGTCGGCCGCGTCCGCGGGCACTTTCAGCTTCTGCTTGATCGGGCCGGCCGGGTCGCCGAGGAACGTCACTTCAAGCTCTTCGTTCGGCTTGCCGCCGGCGGGCACCACGGCGGTGGGCCGCGGGAAGTGGCCGATGTGGGCCCGGTATTGGCAGGCGCCGTTGCCGCCGAAGGCGCTCTCGCGAACCAGCACGATGTACTTGCCGTCCGCCGGGGCAATCACCGAGCATCCACTGTCCTGACCGATCAAGGGCGAATCGTCGTTGGTCACAAGTTCGAAACGCTTCGCGTCGAGAATGGCGACAAACGGGTCGAACACGGTGGTGCCGAGCCGCATGCCCTCGACTTCGACCGAGATCCGCTGCCCCTTCTTCGCCTCAACCACGAAGTAATCCTGATCCTCGCTGTCCACGACGCCGTGAACCGTGGTGTTCATCGCGATGGGTTGCGGTTTGTCGAACTCGGAATTGGGTTCCTTCTCGTCGATGACGGGCATCGCGCCGACCCAGAAGGTGCGAAGGTCCGAGATGCCGCCGGCGGTGCGGACGCGGAAGGCGTGTTCACCGAGCCGGCAATCAGCCGCGATGGCGAGCGTGGCCTTCACGGCCGCGTCGTTCACGACTTCAAGTTTCTTGACGGTGATGCCAGGGTAGTAGATCAGGATTTCCTGCGCGTCCGCGAGGCGGCCGCCGTTGAACGTGACGACGGCTTCGGTGCCGCGCTGGGCCCCACGCGGCTGAATCGAACCGAGGCTCGGCGACGCCGCGTTGAGGAATGACAGTTCACCACAGAGGCACAGAGCACACAGAGAAAACAGTAGCGACTTAGTGCGAAAGGTCATGATGTTCTCACTATTGACCGTGTGCACGATACCATCCGGGTCTTGAGCCGGAGCCATCATATATCAGTGAAGCGGTCTTGCAGATTTCTTTGGCCCGTTCTTCGGGATCCGCTAGGGCGCTGTCCACATAGACGAACGCCGGATTCGAGCCGATTGTCACACCTGACATGAACTCGAACGAGTAGATGCCGCGGTGATCCACCACGAACTGACTCGAACCCGGCACCCGGATTTCCGGAGGCAGTGAATGTGCGGGGTGCCGGCCCTCGGGCATTTTTCGCACATGAGGCAGGATCGATTCCAACTGATCGAGTCGCGACTGCTCCGAATCCCGGCATCCGGAGACGAACGCGACTGCGAGAACAGTCCACAACCGAAAGAGCATCACCCGCTTCATGCTCTCGCTCCGCAGACTCCGCGTCGCGGCTAAACGGGACGCACATTAAGCCAACAGTTCCTTGCGGGTCTTGCCTTCGCGGACGATGTCGATGGGCCGGTCGCCGGGGCTCATCAGCTTCTTGGCGGCGTCGATGCCCAGGCAGTGGTACACGGTGTGCGCCAAGTCCTCGACATTCAGATCGTCCTCTTCCGGCTCGCTCGCGGTCGCGTCGGACTTGCCGTAGATCGAGCCCTTCTTGATGCCGCCGCCGGCGAGCACCACGGAGAAGACCTTGGGCCAGTGATCGCGGCCGGCGCCGGCGTTGATCTTCGGCGTGCGGCCGAACTCGCTCGAAATCATGACCAGCGTGCTGTCCAGCATGCCGCGGGTCGAGAGGTCGTTGATGAGGGCCGCGAAGGCCTGATCGAACGCGGGAAGCTGGCTGCGGGTGCCGCCGGCGATGCCGCCGTGAAGATCCCAGCCGCCGTAGGTCAGGGTCACGAATCGGACGCCGGACTCGACGAGGCGGCGAGCCATGAGCAACCGCTGGCCGGCGGCGTTGCGGCCGTAGGTGTCGCGGATCTTCGCGTCCTCGGCGTTGATGTCGAACGCGGCGCGGGCCTTCTCGCTCGAGATCAGGCCGTATGCCCGCTGGTAGAAGGTGTCCATCGCTTCGAGGTTGTCCGACTTCTCCTTGCCGGCAAAGTGGTCGTTCACCGCGTCCAGCATTTTGCGGCGGGTGGCGAAGCGATCCGGGGTGACCCCGCCGGGCAGGGTGAGATCCTGCACGCGGAAGCCGGGGTTGGCCGGGTCGCTGCCGAGGCTGAACGGCGCGAACGCGCTGGAGAGGTAGCCGCTGCCCGCGTCCTGTGCCGGCTGGCTCGGGATCGCGACGTACGGCGGCAGGTTGTTCCTCACGCCGAGTTCATGGCTGATGACGCTGCCGAAGCTCGGGAACTTCAACGCCGGACTCGGCCGGTAGCCGGTGAACATGTTGTGCGTGCCCCGCTCGTGGGCGGCTTCGCCGTGCGTCATCGAGCGGCAGACCGTGATCTTGTCCGCGATCTTCGCCGTCTCCTTCATGCACTCGTTGAATTGGACGCCTTCGAGCTTCGTCTGAATGCTCTGCATCTCGCCGCGGTATTCGACCGGCGCGAAGGGCTTCGGGTCCCAGCTTTCCTGATGAGCCATGCCGCCGGGCATGAAGATGTGGATGCAGGCCTGAGCCTTGGCCTTGTTGGCCGGTGCGGGGTCCGCCGCCTGAAGCCGCATGTACTGATCGAGGGTGAGGCCAAGCCCGCCCACGAATCCGACGTGGAGAAAGTTCCGGCGATTGAGCGGCGACCCGTTGCAGGTGCGGTTCAACAAATGCATCGGCGAACTCCGGTAAGGATTGTCGTGTATTGCTGGCGAACCCTTGGCGGTGGCCAAGGGAGTCGTGCGGGTTCGGGAACGATCCCCGAACAGTCCGAGGCGCCGAGACCATCTCTCGGCATGGGGAGGGCAGGCAGCAAAAGAAAGGATAGCCGGGGCGGAGGGTTGCGTCAATTCGTAAGGCGCGAATTCCGGCTGGGCCCAGCTGGCGAGTCAAACGGCCTCACCGAGCCACATGAACCGCGGAACGCGGCGTCCGTCATGCTCCACGTGTTCCAAGAACATTGCCACAGGGCGGACCCAGAGGCCGGAGTCGTCGTAGAGCGGGCGATACACCACGAGCGGTTCCTGCGTCTCGCTGTGCCTCGCGACACCGATCACCTCGTACTCCCCGCCTTTGAAGTGCCGATAGCGGCCGGCTCGAGGCTCGGACATGGGTCACGCCTTTCGTTCGGCGTCGGTGATGGGTCGCGTCGGCATTTGTTGAGCATCCAGGCCGCCGTCCACGGTGAAGATCGAACCCGTCGAGTAGTTCGCCTTGTCCGAAGCGAGAAAGACATACCAGTGGGCCACGTCGTCCACGGTGGCGATGCGACGAATGGGGATCTGGTCCAGGATCGCCTGCCGGGCCGCGGGGTCGGACTGGAGGCCGAAGTCCGTCAGGGGCGTTTCGACGAGCCCCGGCGCGATCGCGGCCGTGGTGAAACCGAGCGGAGCGAGTTCCACAGCGAGTTGCCGCACCAGCGCGTTCACCGCCCCCTTGCTCGCGTCGTACAGCGTGTGCGCCGGTTCGGATCGCGTGCCGTTGAGCGACGTGGTGAACAGGATCCGCCCGCCACGATTCTCCGCCACCGCTCGGCGAACCACTTCCTTCGAGATCGCGATCCCCGTCCAGACGTTGAGCCGAAAGATCGTGTCGAACGCTTCGAGCGTGAGATCGCGGAAAGCCGGTTCGCGGAAGGTACCGACATTGTTCACCAGCACGTCGATGCCGCCGAAGGCGGCCCATGCCTCGGCCGCGAGCCGCTCCGCTTCACCGGATTCGAGCAGATTCGCCTGAACGTACCGAGTCCGCGGGTAGTCGCTGAGCAACCGCTGTACTTCGCGGAGCGACTCGAGCGGGCGCTCGGAGGTGAGAACGACCGCGGCTCCCGACGCCGCAAAGGCCTGCGCCACCCCGAGGCCGATGCCCTGGCTGCTTCCCGTGATCAACGCCGTCTTGCCGTTCAGCATCCCCTCAGATTACGGAAGTGATAGGCGTTGCCCGCCGCGCCGCTTCCGCTAGCTTGTTCTTCGCCTGCCAACCTTTCCCCACCCCGGAGATTCCCCATGAGGCTCGATCGAGGCCTGCTCGTGGCCGTCGCCCTGCTGCTGCCCGCGGCCGCGGCCCACGCCGACGTCAAACCCCACCCGCTTTTCACTGATCACATGGTGCTCCAACAGGGAGTCGAGATCCCGGTGTGGGGCAAGGCGGACGCGAACGAAGAAGTCGCGGTGGAACTCAAGGGCGGCGGCGACGCCGTCTCCGCGAAGGCGAAGGCGGACAAGGACGGCCACTGGAACGTGAAGCTGCCCGCCCGCAAGGCCGGCACCGGGTTCGTCCTGAGCGTCGGGTCAGTCACGTTCAAGAACGTCGCCGTCGGTGAGGTCTTCATTTGCTCCGGTCAGTCGAATATGGAATGGTCCGTGAACATCGGCGAAGATCCGGCACGGGTGAAGGCGGAGGCCAAGCATCCGAACCTTCGCCTCTTCACCGTGGCGAAGCGGACCGCGCCGCATCCGATCAGCGATCAGTCGGACCTCGGCCACTTCTCGAAATGGAGCGAGTGCAGCCCCGAGACGGTCGGCAGCTTCTCCGCCGTGGCGTATCACTTCGGCGTGAAACTTCAGAAGGAACTCGGCGTGCCGGTCGGGCTCATTCACACGTCGTGGGGCGGCACGCCGGCCCAGGCATGGACGAGCATCGAGGCGTTGGAAGCGGTCCCGGAGTTGAAGTATTACGCGGAGGCGGGCCGCGCCGCCGCCAAGGCCTACGACAGCTACGACCCGAAGCAAGCTCAGGCGAACTACGAGAAGGCCCTCGCGGCGTGGAAGGTCGCGGCCGAGAAGGCCAAGGCGGACAACAAGCCCGTGCCGAAGGAACCGGCGAAGCCCGGCGCCAAGCCCGGTCCCCTCGGGCCCGGCACCCCCGGCGTGCTTTACAACGCGATGATCCACCCGCTGCTGCACTTCGCCGTGAAGGGCGCCATCTGGTATCAGGGAGAATCGAACGCGGGCAAAGCGTGGGAGTACCGCACGCTCTTCACCACGATGATCGAAGACTGGCGGAAGCGGTTCCACAATGAACTGCCGTTCTTCGCGGTGCAACTCGCTCCGTTCCGCGGCGGCGCCAGCGGCGTGGACTACGCCGAACTCCGCGACGCCCAACTCTTCGCCACCGTGAAACTCCCCAAGGTCGGCATCGCCGTGATCACGGACGTGGGCAACGAGACGGACATCCACCCGAAGCCGAAGCAGCCTGTCGGCGAGCGGCTTGCGATCAGCGCCCTCGGCATCGCGTACGGCAAGAAGATCGTCATTGGCGGCCCGCTGTACAAGGCCATGACGGTCGAAGGGAGCAAGGCCGTGCTGACGTTCGATCAGGTCGGCGGCGGGCTCGTGGCCAAGGGCGATGCACTGACCGGCTTCACCGTGGCGGGCGAAGACAACGTCTTCCACCCGGCGAAGGCCGAGATCAAGGGCGAGACGGTGGTCGTCTCCAGCGAGAAGGTCGCGAGCGTGAAGTCCGTGCGGTACGGCTGGGTGAACTTCGCCAAGCCGACGCTGAACTTCTTCAACAAGGAAGGCCTGCCCGCGACCCCCTTCCGCACGGACAGCCTGCCGTACACCACGGCCCCGAAGAAGTAGTGATTCCGTTGGCGTAGCCGGGCTCTTGGGTGGCTCCGAAGGCCACCCAAGGCTGCGGCTGCTCAATAATCCATCGTGCGGAACTCGTACGCGGCCAAGCCGAGCAAGCCGACCGCGAACAGCAGCGAAGCGACGACGGACAGTTCCGGGTGGAACGCACCCTTCTCCTGAACCGCCCTCAGTTCCGGGACCGGAGTCGAATAGCCTCCGGCCCGCATGGACTCGAAGAAGATGCCGCTCAGGTCCAGCGGCTTCGGCAGGATCCAATACCCCGCTTCGATCAGGAACGCCGCCATCGGCGTGAGGCCCGGCACGTCGAACCCCACCACGCGGTGATGGGTGAAGTTCATCGCCCAGCACAGAATCCAGAAGAGCAGCGTGCCGAACACGCTCACCACGGCGCTCCGCGTCACCACCGCCAACATGGCGCTGAAGGCGTAGAAGATCGCGAAGTTCATCACGAGGAGCGGCGCCGCGAACCAGTACGCTCCGTCCCACACGCCGGTCGCGAGGCCGAGCGCGAACCACGTTCCCGCCACGAACAGGACGGACTGCAGCGCGACAAACAACACCACGCCTGCATACTTGCCCGCGAGAATGCTCCAGCGCGGGGCCGGCTTCGCGAGCAGCACCGTGACGGCGTGCGGCTCCAAAAATCCAGGCAGGAACCCGGCCGTCCAAAGCAACGCGAGCAACACGCCCGCCGTGTCCGCGAGGATGCCCGCGAGCCAGAGTTGAATCAGCTTCACCGAGTCCGTGCGGTTCTTCGTCACGTCGAACTGAAAGAGCCCGAATCCGAGCGAGACCGACCCACCTGCCACGCGAATGCCCTCGGCCTTCACGTCCGGAGTGGCCTGGGACTTGGGCACGTACAGCGGCAGTTCGTCCGGATGTTTTTCTCGCGGCGCATCGCCCGTCACGCTGATCGAGAGGCAAAACAGGGTGCAGAGGGCCGTGAGCCCGAGCATCACCCAGAAGAGCCGCGTGGCAAGCGACTGGCGGAACGTGTCTCGCACCATCCAACGCACGGTGCGGATCGCGGTGGGAAGAGCAGTCATGCCGCGGCCCCCCGTTCGTAGAGCGGCCGGAGGGCGGCCTCCAGCGAGCGGCGCTGTCCCGCGGGATCGGTCAGGAGATCGTGGAGCGTTCCGTCGTAAGCGATCTGGCCGGCGACGAGCACGGCCGCGCGATCGCACAACTCTTCCACCTCGGCCAGCACGTGCGAGACGAGCAGCACCGTCTTCCCGGCAGCCTTGAGTTCGCGAACGACTTGCCGCAGGAGGTTGCGTCCGAACAGGTCCAGTCCTTCGGTCGGTTCGTCGAGAATGAGCAGATCCGGCTCGTTGATGAGGGCTTGAGCAAGCCCCAGCCGCTGCACCATGCCTTTGCTGAAACGTGCGATCGGTTCGCTTTGGCGGTCCGCGAGGCCGACACGATCGAGCAGGGCCTTCACCCGGATGGGCAGCGCCTCGGATTCGATACCCGAGAGCCCGCCATAGAAGTGGAGCAGTTCGGACGCCGAAAGGTATCGCGGAAAGGCGTGGTTCTCGTGCATGTACCCGATGCGGGCAAGCGTTCGGCGATCCGCGATCGGGGCCGCGAAGCGCTGGATGCCGCCGCTGGTAGGCGCACACAGCGAGAGGAGCAACTTCACGAGCGTGGTCTTGCCGGCGCGGTTGGGCCCGAGCAAGGCGAAACTCGAACCCGTGGGCACGGCCAAGGTCACGCCGCGAAGCGCGGGCACCCCGGACTTCCCGAACAGGCTCGTCTTGTACGTCTTCACGACGTTCTCGAACGAGGCGGCGTTCAAACCGGCGGCCTCCGCATGTATCCGAAAGTGAACAACTCTAGCACGCGAATTCGGAGCGGGCGGAAAAACCGGCCCCGGCGAGAACCGACATCTTGAGTCTCGAGGCCGGTTGCGGAGAATGGGCGACACACGTCGAGGACTTCTCCCATGATTCGGTCGCTACTCGTTTTGGTGTCGCTGGCGGCCGCAACGGCACGCGGCGCGGAGCCGGTCGTTCGGGCGGCGCCGTTCCACAACTACACGAAGGCCGTGGAACTGAAGCGCGGCGCGGCGCGGGCCGTGGTCGCTCCCGAAGCCGGCGGACGCGTGCTCGCCTTCACCGTGAACGACCGCGACGCGATGTGGCGGGACGAGGCCGAGAAGAAGTGGGAGCCGGGGAGGCCGAGCCCGAGTTCCGCCGGCCGGTTCGACTATGGGCCCGAACTCACGGTCGCCCCGCATCCGCAGATTTGGGGCGGCGCGTGGACCGCCTCCATCGACGGTTCGAAAGTGACGCTCACGAGCCCGCGCGAAGAATCCGCCGGGATGCGGCTCGTCCGCGAGTTCGAACTGGTGACGAAGGGCGACCTCGTCGGGCTGAAGTGCCGACAGACGATGATCAACATCGGAACCGAGACGCGGGAGGTGTGCCACTGGGGTCGATCCTTCTCCCCCGGCGGCGGCATCTGCGTGGTGCCGCTCGGCGATCGCCCCAGCCGCTTCCCGAGCAAGTACGCCATGTACGAAGACGGCGCGATCATCAACGTGAAGAACAAGGATGACCTGATCCGCGAGCGCGACGGCTGTCTCGAGATCCTCGCGCCGCCGCGGAAGCCGAAACTCGGGTTCGACACCTACGCCGGGTGGCTCGCCTACGCGATGCCGAACGACATGCTCTTCGTGAAGCGGTTCGCGGCCGACCCGGACCGCGTGTACAACGAGGCCGCCGGGCTCACGCTCTCGGTCTGGTACCCGACCGGCCCACGCATCGAGTTGGAACCGATCGGCCCGCGTGAACGGCTCAAGGGGGGCGAATCGGCCTCGTTCACCGAGACGTGGTGGCTCTTGCCTCACCCCTTCCCCAAACCCGGCGAAAAGCTCGACCTCAAGCTTCTGAAGGAGAGCGTGCTCCGCGACACGTCCGCGGAGAAGTGAACTATACTGGTTCACCATGACGCCACGTTCCAAGCTTCTGCTCGTCGGGTTCGCGCTGATCGTCTCGCTCGGCGGGTTCATCGCGTACAAGTCTTCATGGGTGCGGTCGTGGTTCGGCCGCGAGGCGGAGAACGCCGCCGAGTTGAGCCGCCTCGCCGAGGCGAAGTTGGACACGCCCGCGGCCACCACCGCCGACTGGCCGCAGTGGCGGGGCCCGCATCGCGACGGCCTCGCCTCGGCAAGCCCGATCCGCACCGACTGGGAGAAGAATCCGCCGAAGCCCCTCTGGACCGCCGCGATCGGCGGCGGCTACTCGTCCTTCGCCATCGTCGGCGAACGACTCTACACGCAGGACCGCGTCCAGAACGGCGAACGCGTCGTCTGTTTCGACGCGAAGACCGGCGCGCTTGCGTGGCAGCACACGTACCCTGCCGATTACAAGCCGCTGACCGCGGGATACGCCATCGGCCCGCGTGCGACTCCGACCGTGGCGGACGATCGCGTCTACGCCGTCGGCGCCGTCGGCAAGTTCCTCTGCCTCGAACCGCAAGTGTCCGGCGATCCGCGCGTCGTCTGGGAGCACGATCTGCTCGCCGAGTTCGACGCGAAGGCCCCGCTCTGGGGCGTCGCCTGTTCGCCGCTGATCGAAGGGGACCTTGCGATCGTTCAGCCGGGCGGCCGCGGGGCCTCGGTCGTGGCCTTCGACAAAGCCACGGGAAAGGTGCGGTGGAAGGTCGGGAACAATCCTGCGGGGTACAGTTCGCCCGTGGCCGCGTCCGTCGGCGGCGTTCGCGTCGTCTACGCGTTCGCCGGCGACGCCCTGCTCGCGATCCGCGCCGCCGACGGCGAACTTCTCGACAGCTACGCTTGGAAGACGGACCACAACGGGAACATCGCCACGCCCGTGGTCGCCGGCGAATATGTGTTCATCTCCTCCGCTTACAACAAGGGCTGCGCACTGCTCCGCGCCGCGCCGTCCGGCGATCGCGTGAAGTTCGAGGAAGTCTATGCCCGGAACAATCGCGTGCTTCGGAGCCACCACGCGTCCCCCGTTTTGAAAGACGGCTACCTCTACGGCTTCGACGGCACGCGTTCGACGTTCCCGAAGTGCGTCGATCTTCGAAAGGGAGTCGAAGTCCCGGAATGGGGCGAGGGAAGCGAAGTGAAATCGGCGACGCTGCTGCTCGCGGGTGAACACATCATCGCGTTCTCGGAACGCGGCGACCTCTCGCTCGTCGCCGCGAGCCCGAAGGAGTTCAACGTGCTCGGCACGGTTCCCGGCGCCGTACGCGGCAACGACCTCTGGTCGCTCCCGGCCCTCGCCGCCGGTCGCCTCTACGTTCGCGGCGGCGATTCGATCGTCTGCTTCGACGTGAGTCCGTGATCAATTCTTCTGCAGCGTCTTGATCAGCCACTTCGCGGTGACGAGCGCAGACCCGGGCTCCTCCATGGCTCGATTTTGAGCGTCCACCGTTCCCTCGCGGCTGAACCTCGCTCCGAAGTGTTGCAGCAGCGCAGGGCCGACGGACTCCGGAATCTGTTGACGCGCCGGCATCACGGCATCGTGCGGGATCGCGAAGTACGGACCATTGAACATCGAGGGCAGGAATCGGACGCCTCCGCGAGCGTGGATCGCGGCGAGTGTCTCGTCGAAGAGCCCGGCAAGGTGGGCGAGTTGATCGCCGACCGGTTCGCTCGTCGCGGGGCCTTCGACATCGAGCGGCGTCGCGAGTCGCACGTCCGCCGGGTTCACTTTCGCGAACGAATCGCCCCACACGGCCACTCGCGTGCCGTCGATTCCTTCGCGGGTTCGCAGCCAACCGATCGCGGTTCGCAGGTCGCGAAGTTGAGAGGCGATCACGGGTTGGCCGAGGATCAGATTCGTTTGCGAGACGGAGGTGCGGGCGCTGCCGCGGTCCGCGCCGCTGCCCGGTTTCAGTTCACCCGTGCCACGCACATCCACGAGGCAAACGGCGACGCCGGCATCGAACAGAGCGTCGATCGCGTCGCGGCGGTCCTTGAGGAAGCCGGCCTTGCCGTGCTGGGCGACCATGACGACGACGGGCGTTCCGCCGCGGCGGTCGGGTCGCATCAGGATCGTGGGGAGAGAAACGCTCGGCTCCACGTTCAGCATCAGATGCGTGACTTCGCCGCCGTCGATGCGTTGGGATGAAGCGTGGCTCGTCTTCGGAGCCTTCACGGGTTCGATGTCGCCGAGGAGCGGCATCCAGATTTTGCGAACCGCTTCGAGGCTGGGCGCCGGGCCTTCCTTCCAGGGAATCGCCATCCCGCCGGCGACTTCGTGCAGCCGCTTCGGCTTCAACTTCTCCCGCATCTCCGGAGTCCAGCACATCAGGTCTTCGGAGGGCCAACGCTTGCTGTACTCCGTCGGGATCGCCAGCCCGAACCAGTCCTTGAAGGCGGGGTGGATCATCTTGCGGTGTTCGAGGCCGATGTGGTTGCAGTGAGTGTTGCCGGGGCCGCTGGCGCGAACGGTACCGGCGCCGTGGGCGAAGCGGAGCGCGTCTTTCGTGTCATAGAAGCCGAAGATCTTCTCGAGGCGAGGCCACGCGGGGTCGGTCTTCGGGTCCCACGCGAACTCGTGCGAGTGGAGCAACTTCCGCGGGGCGACGGCACCGGTGATGACGAAGTGAGCGAAGCCGTCGCGGGCGCCGAAGCGCAGGCCGCGGGTCGATTCCCAGTAGCCGTCGCCGAACCAGTCGAAGTCGCGGTTCGGGTTGTCGAGGACGCGTGACTCGGGTTGCCAGCCGCCGAAGTTGAAGGGAACGACCGCGGCGATGCGCGGGTCCAGCGCCGCGGCGACGCCCGCAGGATCGCCGCCGCCCGCGACCGATCCGAGGATCGCGAGTTTGTCCTTCGCGATGCCGGGCTGGCGGAGCAGCACGTCCACGCCGCGCATGAGATCCCACACGAACCAACCCATGAGCGACTCGCCGACCGCGCTCAACTGCAGATTCGAGTTGTAGCGGAAGTAGTAGTCCTGGCGGCCGGCGCGGTACGGCTTGTCGAAGTCCTTCTCGGTGCGGAAGGCGTGCTCGCGGCGTTCGCCGTATCCGAGTTGATCGGGCACGAGGACACAGCATCCGGCGCGGGCCCACGTCATGCCCATATCCTGGAGTTCGCCTTGCGTCTTCGCGGTGTGGTGGCTGGTGACGATGATGAAACCGGGGTGCGGGCCGTCCGTAGTCGGGCGGTACAGGTTGGCGCTGACCCAGAGACCGGGCCTCGACTCGTACAGGAGGTTGTGAATCGTGAAGCCGTCGCCCGGGATGGTGCGAGAGATTTCGATCCGCATGTCCTTCGGCGGAGCGGGCCACGAGCCGAGCGAGGCCTTCAGCTTGTCGATCCGTTCGTCCCGGTACTTTTCCCACTGCTCTTTGGTCGTCAGCGCTTCGAAGGCGGCGGACTCGCGAAGGTTGGCGGCCCGCATGCGGCGTTCCGCATCCGCCATCATGGTCTTGGGCAGATTGGCGGCGGCGGGGTCTTTCGGGTCCAGAACCGTGGGCCTGAGCTCAGGCCGATCCGCGGCGATCAGCACAATTCCGAAGAATGAGAACGCCAGGCGGGCGAGCATGGGTGCGCTCCGTTCGGTGAGTTGGCGAGATGATCCTACCGGGAAACTGAGGCGAAATGCGAAGAGATTCCGCTCCATGCGGGATGCAAGGCCCGCGACCTCCGCAAGCCCCCCGTGTTCCGGAAGTTTTCCATCTTGCCCGTTTGTACTAAACTCGTCAGGATCATCCTCACTCGCCGTGCTGCCCGGCGGATGCGCCGTCGTGTTCCGAGATCCACTTATTCCCCCTCGCTGGCTCCATGCCCAGTGGCTTTTCGTCGGTTCTCGCCCGCTTTCACGAACTCCGAAGGTGGCTTCGCTCGCGAACCTGGCTGGACGACCTCTTCCGAATTCGCGAACTGATCGATGGCCGCGGCCCGTCTCGGCCGCGGTGGTGGCCGAAACTCCTGCTCGAGGAACTGGAGGGGAAGTACGTCCCCACGCCGATCCAGTTCTTCTACATTCCGATGCCGGAAGCCGATGTCCGGGTCGCGTTCACGCAGATCAACACGACCGGAACGGCGACCGGCAACGACATGACGAGCTTCATCAATATCGCCGCCACGGAGAGCGGCACGATCCTGACCTACGACCACTGGGAAGACGGCTACGAGACGAACATCGACAATCCGATCCAGCCCACGACGCTGATCTGGGGCGACGGCAACCCGGCGAACGGGTCGTGGCCGGGAGCGCCGGTGGGCACGGATCCGGCGATCAACGCGGGCCAGGTGATCCAGCTTCGCAACAACATCCCGGTGAACCCGCGGGTGCAGGCGAACATCTTCTTCGACGGCCGCGACAAGATCGGCGCGAACAAGACCGTGTCCGTGTCGCGGGCGCAGTTCCCGGTCACGCCGGGGTCCGTGATCGGCAGCGCGGTCGAACTGCGGGATCTCCGTTTCTATGACACCGCGTACACCGCGCCCGTGGGCACGAACACGGCCAACGCCGGCAGCATGTACACCTATGTGTCGTTCTTCGTGCAGGCCTCGGAGGACAACACGCTCGTCCAGATCGACCGCGACAACAACGGCGTGTTCGAACAGACGATCACTTTGAATCAGGGGCAGAGCGTCGTCTCGGCGAACAACGTGCTGCAGGGCGGGCGCGTGGTCGCCAGCAAGCCGGTGCAGGTGCAGTTGCTCACGGGGCACGTCGGCGGGCAGTACGCTTCGCGCACGTACACGCTGTTCTCGAACAGCCAACTCACGAACAACTACTTCACGCCCGTGGGGCAGGTGAACGCGACGTATGCGGTCGCGATTTACGTGTTCAATCCGAATGCGGATCCGCTCACGGTGAGCGTCGAGACGCGGAACGGCACGACGCCGCTGGGGCCGATCGCTCCCGGGAGCACGGAGCGGTTCACCGTGCCGGCCGGGCCGGGCGGGACGATCACGGCCACGCGGATCTTCTCGCCGGGCGGGGAGAACTTCGCCGCGGTCGGCGCCGCGGACGCGACCAGCACGACGTACGACTGGGGCTTCAGCCTGCAGCCGGTGAACAGCCTCTCGCAGTTGGCGTTGGTCGCGCTTGGCGTGGGGAACAGTGCCAATCCGCCGTCCGGCGCCGCGAACACCAGCCCCGTGTGGGCCACCGTGCTCGAACCCACCACGCTCTACGTGGACTACGACGGCAACCCCGCCACCGGCGCGAACATCGATGCCTTCGGCAATCGATACGACGCCACGTTCAACCTTCAGCGACTCGAGACGATTCAACTGCGGGACACCTCGGACAACGACAACTCCGGGATGCGCCTGTACACGATCGACGGCACGCTGATCAGCACCGCGTGGGGCGAAGACGCGTCCACCGCGCCGGCCGGCGCCCCCGGATTCGACGCCGGCACCACCGTGCCCGCCGTGCCCGTCCCCGAGTTCTACAAGTTCGCGACATTCGCCCCCGGCGGCGACGCCAACGGCGACGGCTACTACAACTCCGGCGACACCGTTCGCTACTCGCTCCGCATTCGGCATATCGGCACCACGCCGATCTCGAACGTGCTCATCACGGACGCGTTGCCTCCCGAGGCGACCTACGTCGCCAACAGTTCGTTCGTCGATTTCGGCGCCGGAAACGTCGCCATCCGGACGGCGGGACCACGGCGTTCCCCCTGGACGAGTCGGGGTTCAGCATCGCGAATCTCTCCGCGGGAACGACCACGACCATCACCTTCGACGTGACCATCAACTCGGGTCTGCCCGTGGGCACCACCGAGATGACGAACCGCGGCCTGCTCGCTTACGACATCTTCCGCCTGCCCGCGATCAACACCCTGCAACTCCGCACCGCCGTCGGCGATCGAATCTGGCACGACCTCGACGCGGATGGCACGCAGGATGCGGGCGAACCCGGCATCCCGAATGTCGGGCTCACGCTCGTCTGGTTCGGGCCGAACGGCGTTCTCGGCGGCGGCGACGACGTGACGTACACCCGCACCACGGACGCGAACGGCATCTACCGATTCACCGATCTCCCGTCCGGAGAATTCTCCCTGACGGTGAACACGGCCACGCTTCCGGACAACTTCATCCAGACGTTCGACCTCGACGGAACGGGCACCGCCGACACGGTGAACTTCACTCAGGCCGCGGCACAGGCCCGAACCGACGCGGACTTCGGCTACACCGGGAACGCGACCATCGGCGACCTCGTGTGGTACGACGTGAACGGAAACGGCGTCCGCGAGACCGGCGTCGTCACCGAACCGGTGATCCCCGGCGCGACCGTGACGCTCACCTTCGCCGGCGACGACGGCGACCTCGCCACCGCCGCGGACAACATCACGTACACGACCCTCACGGACGTCAACGGGCTCTATTCGTTCTCGAATCTGTTCGGTGGAGACATCAACGGCGCGAACCCGAACTACCGCGTCGTCGTGACTCCGCCCGCCATCTTCACGACGCAGACGTTCGACGCCACGGCCCCGACCACGGACAGCACGTCCACCCTGCAATTGGCCGCCGGAGCGACGAACCTCATACAGGACTTCGGCTACCGCGGCGCCGCCACGCTCGGCAATTTCGTCTGGCGGGACGACAACGGCAACGGCGTGCAGAACGGCGGCGAACCGGGAATCGACGGCATCACCGTTCAACTTCTGGATTCCGGCGGAAGCGTGATCGCGCAAACGATCACGGCCGGCGGCGGGTTCTACTCCTTCCCCGGCCTCGTCGCCGGCGACTACTCCATCCGCTTCGGGAACACGAACGGCATTCTCACGTTCACGCGCACGGCCCAGGACGCCGGCGGGAACGACGCCATCGACAGCGACGCGAACCCGACCACCGGCCAGACCGGAACCTACACCCTCGCCACCGGCCAGACCAACAACACCGTGGCTCAAGGTCTTTACCAACTCGCGTCGTTCGGCGACCGCGTCTGGTTCGACATCGACGGCGACGGAGTGCAGGACGGCGGCGAACCCGGCATCAACGGCGTCACGGTCATCCTCGATTACGCGGGCCTCGATGGCGTCTTCGGCACGGGCATCGATTCGATCGGCGTCGCCACGCAAACCACCGCGGTGAACGGGAACTACACCTTCGCCAACCTCGCCCCCGGCACCTACCGCGCTCGAATCGACACGGCCACGCTGCCGATCGGGTTCAACACCGCGACCTTCGACTTCGACGGGATCGGCACCGCGAACCAAGCCACGTTCACGCTCGTGAGCGCACAATCCCGGACCGACATCGATTTCGGCTACCGAGGCACGGGGAGCATCGGGGACCGGGTGTGGCACGACACGAACGCGAACGGCACGCAGGACGCCGGCGAGCCGGGGATTCCAAACGTGTCGTTGGTGATCACGTGGCTGGGGTTCGACGGCGTCGCGGGCGGGGGTGACGACGCGACGTACACCGCGACGACCGACGCGAGCGGGCTGTATTCGGTGAGCGATTTGCCGGGCGGGAACTTCACGGTGGCGGTGACGACATCGAGCCTGCCGGACAACGCGACGGCGACGTTGGACTTTGACGGGATCGGCACGGCGAACGCGGCGGAAGTGACGCTCGCTTCGGGCGAGACGACGACGGCTCTGGACTTTGGGTACACGGGCAACGGCGCCATCGGCGACCGCGTGTGGTTCGACGTGGACGGGGACGGCGTGCAGGACAACGTGCTCGGCGACGGGTTCGAGCCGGGGATTGTCGGGGCGACGGTGACGCTC